>QRFC01000156.1_pt1 | contig 73406 bp, 118 predicted proteins | sample 1861061 | NCBI WGS metagenome assembly QRFC01 (sample SAMN09711282, study PRJNA482702) | Human gut metagenome, whole genome shotgun sequencing project.
TATGTTTATTTTTGGTCATTTAAACAATATCATTTTTGTGCTCTCTTTTCAATATTTTATTTTCAATGTATTTGTGACATATCTATTTTAAACCTATATTAGATAATTTTTTATCTGACTGAGTTAATTGTTCTTTAATATAGATTAAGTTAATCTTTGATATAGGTAATTCTATCGGTAATTTAACTTCATATAGTTCTTTATTCTCTAATTCGTTTTTTACAGCCTCTTTCACATAACATACCCTATACCCGAACCTCTTTTTACGGCATTTATTCTTAATTCTGTAATATTATATTGCATATTTGTTTCTATTTCTATGTTATTCTGTTTTAGTATATTTTTCAATTTCTTTATAGTAGAACTATATTCAAAATTTAAGATATATTTTTAATTTTCTAGTTCTTTTAATTCTTAAATTTTAATAGGTTTATTAGAAACGAATATGCTTTCTACTTCTTTTAGTTCTTCAACTATAATGTTATTGTAATTTGTATCTACTTGTGTTGTGTCTATTATAAAATCTATTTTATGTTCTTCTAGCATTTGAATCATCTTATTAAAATCTGCACCACTAATAAGATTTATTTTTAAATTAGGATAGTCACTTTTTGCTTTTTCTATGCAATCCATTAGGTAAAATGTTGTCAAATGTGATGGACAACCTATTGCTATTTCTCCAGTTGCTAAATCGCTTTTTTGTATTATTAGCTTTTCTTCTAAATTTAGAGTTGCAAGTCCATATTCTGCATATTTAAAAAACTCTTGTCCTGCTCCAGTTAATTTTACTCCATCTTTTTCACGATAAAATAAAGTTGTTCCTAATAAATTTTCTAGTTGTCTTATATATTTTTACTGATAGCAGTTGTAGAGATATGTAATTTATTACTTGCATCAACATAGTTTTTAGATTGTGCTACTACACAAAAAGTTCTATACAAATTTATACTTATATCATACATAATATAACACTCCTACACAGAACATCACGCCATATTATATTAATTTTGTAAAGTTTTAGATAAAATTAACATACAGACACAAATTAGGTATCTGTATGTTATTGATTTATTTTTTATTCTTTTCGATATTTCTAAAGCTTTTTATAATGTTGTCTGCCAGATTAAAGAACTCTTGTTGAGTATTTTCATCTAGTTTTTTTATCTCTTTAAACATTTCTTTATATTTAATTTCCAATTGTTTATCTAATTCAAAGTCATCCATTAGCAAATAATCAAAGGATGTATCCAATTCTTTTACTAATTTTCTTAATAGTGGCAATGATGGGCATTTATTTTTTCTTTCTATATTTGATATATAACTTGGTACACTTCCAACTTTTTCTGCTAATTCTTCTTGAGTATAATCTCTTTTTGTTCTCATCTCTAATATTCTTCCACCTACATTATTTTTCATAATATTACCTCATTTATTTTAATAATAAATATATAATATTATTTTTGACATTTTTTTAGAATAAATACATAAGAACAAGAATGTTGCTTGTGGTAATATTTTATATAAAAAAAATAAACTAATTTTCTTTGGAATTTTTCTCTCTACAATATTGACTCTCTATATGTTCTGCTTGTCTTTCTGTTAATCTTTTATTTATTACTGCACATCTCAACAGGCTTTTTATATTCTCCCATTTCATATATCTACTTTTTCCTTGTGCTGTCTGCTCTATATATTCCACAATTTCTTCGAATATATATAATGTGGAATATCAAAATCTGGATTTATTTCTATTTCTTGTTCCATATACACTATTTCCTTTCTTTTTATACATAATATCATTTTTATTTTTTAGATTCAATAGTTTTGATAAAATTTGTTGCTTGTAATCCCCTTATTTTTAATATTTGTCTGTTATATTTATTGTATATAAGTTAATTTGATTGGAGTAATATAATGGATTTATCGAAAGCAATGAGATTAAGAATAGAAAAATTAATGAATGATACTAAAGTAAATGGCAATAAACTTGCTTTATCTTCTGGTATCGATCGTTCAACTATAAATATGTCATTTAGATATAACATAGCATTTTAAATTACAGTATTATCTCCTGATGTTCCATCTCGGTTACCACACATTTCTAAAGATAATTGTTCTAATTTTTCCATTTCTCTAGCAATTACTGCTTCGCTAATTTGCTTTTGTTGTTCTGTTAATCTATCTGAAAGACCTTCTATGAAAAGTCCCTTTTCTTCATCAGTCATTTCAAGAAAGTGGTTAGCATTTTTTTGGAATTTTCCTTCGCCATTTTCCTCCGTAAAATATCCTAAAATAAATTCTTTTGGTAGTTCTCCATAATCGTTATCACCACAACATAATTTGTCTAAAATGCAGGTGGTTTTATGATTGTTTCCTACAGCACTTGTATCCATTCCTGGAAAAACAACATATAATTGTTCGCCATTTCCTTCTAATGTAGTTGGTACTAAAACAATTACACCACTTTCAACCATTTCACTGCCTAATCTATAATTTTTTATTGCTTCTTTTTGATGGTGTTTTAAATCATTGTTTACCCATAAAGAACTTACAGTTGCCAATACTGAACTCCATTTTTTAATATCTAGTCCATTTTCACATATTTTATTCAGTATTTCAGAAATAGGTTGTCCATTAACTTTTTCTTTTCGTACTGCATGAATACCTAAACCTACTCTTGATTCTTGACTTTTCATAATATCGCTAATATATTTATACATTTCTTCTTGCGTTGTTCTTATTTTTTTATAGCTAGTTTCTTGTGGTTCGTGTTCAATGTCAGTTTTAGGAATGTCATTAAAATCAAAAACTATTTTTCTCATACCATCTTCATCCTCATATATTTTATAATATGTCATATAATGTTCTTAATACTACACTCGATATTATTACTGACAATATTTTTAAAATTGTTAATACAATTTTTTCTCCTATCATAATTCAATATATTTAACTTTGTATAAACATATACTTGTTGTCCCATTTTTTAAAATTTCTTGGTTTTCTTGATGTATATGCCCATGTATATGAATTGGAATGTGATTTTTATAAATATACTTTGTTATTCCCTTTAAACCATCGTGGGCATCTCCATATTGTTTCGTAGTAAAAGGTTTATCGTGTGAAATAAGAATATCAGCTTCTTCCATTGAATCAGCAATAGCTATACTTTCTTCATGAGAATACATAGAATACTGATTAGTAGTTTTATATTTATAACTTCCACCAATTCCAGCAACTTTCATTCCCTTAATATGTACTACTTTTCCATTGATATTATTTATATTGTGAAGTTCGTATTTATCCCAACTATCATGATTTCCCAGTACTCCATAGATTTTATTGTTTGGAACTATCTTTAAAATCTCCTCTAAATCTTTCGCAGAATGATCTCCTAATAATATACAGGCATCATATTCTTTAATACTTTTTATAAATTCCAGAGTATCTTTTTCATAAGCCAAGCAATCGTGAGTATCTGTAATAAATAATATTTTTACATTATGTTTTTTTAGTTTATTACAATATGAATATTTTTTTAACAAGCTATCCTCAAAAGTTTTTTTAGAAATATCCTTAAATATTTTTTTATATAGTTCAATAATTTTATTGCTAATAATCTCCAACTCCTCTAAAAGTCTTTAATCGAATATTATTTTATTATAATACTTTTCATATAATTTAAAATATTCCTTTGTTTCAGGAAACTTTGCTTGTATAATTTCAATTTTATCATGTGCTTTTTTTATTGATTGTTTTGGATTGGACATACTTCCATTTGGATTATCTGCATATCCACGTTTAATCATGTAGTCTATGTCTGATGTGTAAAAATCTTATTCATAATATTTAATAAAAGGATTTCTATTTAAAATAGTTTTTGCTTTTGAAATGGTTTCTTACATTATTTTCTTATCTAAATCTTCCATGGTTATCCTACCTATTTTCTTAATTTAAAAAATTCTAAAATTTTGTTTATAATTTTCTTAAATATGTTTTCTTTATATTCAATTAAAGCAACTGGTTCATTTTCTACATTTTCCTCATTTTTGGTTGAGTGATTTCTATTTTTTAATATATTATCAGGGTTATACTTCTCTCTTAATTCAGCTTGATATTTGATTTCATTTTCTTTAAATAAGTCTTTTAGTTCTTGCTTTTCTTCTTGAGAATTACACCAATAATTCAAATGAAACAGTGCTATCATTGATAATGCTTCTTTTTTTATATTTTGTTGTTCTAATGCTATTGTAAAATCATATTGTGGGTTATATTCATTAGATTTTTCTTCTTTAATCATCTGATATAATTTTGATGGTATTTTTGTTATATAATTTTCTCCCAACATATTTAATATACTATAAACCTCTGAATATGTTTCTTTTGTTTTTATATCCATATTTTTACCTTCCTTCAAAATCATCTATATTAGATTGAGTTTGAGTATGTAAAAAAGTTTGTTCTCTTTCATCTTTGGTTCTACTTATTGTTCTGTATGCAGCTTGTAAATCACTTTGTTTTATTCCTGAATTTTGGTATAATGCTGTTAATTGGTCTAAAGATTTTCCATTTACTGAACTTAATCTAAAACCAGTTTCTTGTTGGGGCTCTTGTTGTATTTCAGAAACTTTTTTTCCATTAACAGTATTAAGTATGAAACCAGTCTCTTCACTTCTTTCTGCTTGAATATCAACTAATGGATATTCTTCTCTTAATTCTGGTGTCATTCGTAAAGACATTTCTTTTAATAGTTCCATCTTTTTATCCATATCTGTTTCTGAATAATAACTATCTAATAAATCTTGACATTCGCCGTAAAGGATTTTCTTTTTATCATTGGGCAAACTTTTTATTATATCAGGAATACCTTTAATATCTGTAGTTTTTCCATATATTTGATTAAAATAAGATATTGCTGTTTCGTAAGAATCTCCAAAATCTTGCAAGTCATAGCCCAAATATGATAATTCTTTCTCTTTCATTACAGCAAATACTTCATCTGGACTTATATTAACCCCCATCTCTTTAAAAAACTCTACTGTTTCTTCAAGAGATGTTTTCATTGCATCTATTTCTATCATTGATTGTTCGTAATTATATGCATTTCTAAATCCTGTAAAAGATCTATTTATTACAATTTCTCTTGTCATTTTTTGAGTTTCTTCATTTGATATAGGGTGATCTTGAATATTATCATTTTGTTTTACATGTCTTAGTTCGTGAAATGTTGCTAAAATCAATTCTATAAATTCTTTTCTTTCCTCTGTTGGTAGAACTTCTGGGATTTCAGTTTCTATTTCTATTTGTCCTAATTCTGCAAGTCTTTTCATTTCTTTATTGTCTTTCATTTCGACAATATTTTGGTATCCTATCTCAACCTGCTGAAGTCCATCAGGTGTTCTATCTGATTTAACACATCCTCCTGTATCATAAATTGTTTCAAATTCAAAATCAATTCCTAATTCTTGTTTCTTTCGTTCTACTATAAAATTTAGTATTTCCTCTATATCATCGATTGAACAAGATTCATAATTATTAACTTTATTTTTTATAGACTCTATATCCATTCTAATTTTCTCCATTACTAATTATACCAACTATTCAAAAAGTCCTCTTTGCTTATTGTTTGTTCTTTCATACTTTTTTCTAACATTTGCATTAAAGAAACTATTTCTTGTCTTTCTTTCTCATAGACTATTCCATTATGCTTATCTCCATAATCTTCAATGAAATCTATAATTTCATAATAAGCATCTAAAAATTGTTTAGATTTTATATTATTTATTGCATTGTTTCTTGTAGTCATCTGCCTATCACTAAAACTATAAGCAGATTGCTCTAATTGTATGTTATGTATTACATTGTTGACATTAAGCATCGTTTTCTTCAATATTTTATTTATATCTTCTTGAGATAATTGTCTAATATTATCTTGTATTTTCATTGTTTTTAATAATTTTTCTCTATTTGATAATACTACTTTTCTTGTATCATTTTCTGGTTGAATAAAAGTATTAACATTTGATTTTGTAGAATTAACATCCTTTAAAGGTTTATCCATATATTTTGTATATAAGTCATTTCCTAAGTCCAATATATAATATATTTTAAACAAATCATTCAATTTTGTAAAGATATTAGTAAGTACATTTATTTCTTTATTTTGATTTCTAAATGCTGGTAACTTAATTTTCTTTATATTTTCTATTGAAAGTCCCTCTATACAAATTGCAAATCTTTTTCCCTCTTTAAATACAATATATTTCTTACCTTTATATAATTCATCTAGTTTATTTATTCTTTCCATTAAACTTAAAGAAAGAATATATCTAGCTTGAACTTCGTCATCACAAAAAACTTTATACTTTTTAGAAAATTCTAAATTTTCTAACATTACAGGAGTTCCTTGGTATTTAATATAATTCATGATTTTACTTTGTAAAAAGGTGTCGTTAAAATTATTAGGTATTAGATAAATATGATTTGTGTTTTTCTTATTTAATGTAGCACCTATATACAGTCCTTCAAAAATGTTTCTTTTTTTCTTTTTTCTTATTGTTCTTATATATTTCTTTCCATCTTTATATATTTCTTTTTTGGTTTCTATAATATCAATAATGTAAGTTTTTATGTCTGAAAAAACCATATTATTCTTATTATAAGGTACTTTTATATAATTTTTTCCTCTATATTTAACAACATCTAAATTAAATAATTCCATTTTTTCAAGAGCTTCTTCGCTCAGCATTTTTTTCGGATCATACATTACATTTTCTAGTCCATTGTTACTTATAAATGCAAATAAATCCCTCATAATATATTCATTTAATTCATACATTATCTTATCTAATGCCTTTTTTATAGAAAAAATTGTAGCAATAATAAGTAGAATATAATAAATATAAATCACAGTATTGTAATAGTCGTTTAATATTTCTTTTAAGTTTAATGTATTTATCAATATTCCTGATATTGCACCCAAAATAGCTGTAAATAAAAGTCTAAAAGCTATTGTTAATATTTTTTTCCCTTTTAAATTTTCATAATAATATGAGATAGCATTGATATATTCGTTTTGATAAAATTTTTCAAATTCAATTTCATTCTTTAAATTTACATCCATATCTTATTTTCTCTTTCTGTTTCTGTAATTTCAAATAATTTATATTGTTTAAATCTAAATATAAAAGCAAATATATTTATTGGTATCATTCCTATAAATGTATTATATACTTCAACATGAGCATTGTATGTTCTTCTCGCAGCTGATATTTGTTCTTCAACATCATTTAAAACAGCTTGCATATGTAAAAAGTTTTGATTAGATTTTAAGTCTGGGTAACCTTCAACAGATACATTTAATTTTCTCAAAGTATCATCTATTTGAGCATTTAATTCAATACTTTCATCAATAGAATTAGTATTTTGAGCTTTTGTTCTTAGTTCAGTTAATCTTGTTAATATATCGCTTTCATGTGCCATATACTTTTGTACCATTGAAACCAAATTAGGCATTATATCATATCTCTTTTTTAGCATAACATCCATACTTGAAAATGCAGTTTTTACCTTATTTCTTTTCTTTAACATTGTGTTGTAAATTACAATCAATATTACAACAACTATTCCTATAATTATCATTACTTTGTTTTCATTCCAAAATTCCATTTTTAATTTCTCCTTTAATCTTTATTATAATAACTATTTAAAAAGTCATCCTTATTTATGTGCTGTTTTTCGTCAGCATTTTGTTGGATATTATACTTTTTCCTATTATCCAATAACCTTTGATATATCTGTTCTGCTTTATCCATTGTCTTTAGTAATTCCTTTTCTCTATTATCTCCAATGTACGGACAAGAATATGAATAAGCCCTACAAGCTCCTGTAACAATCTCTAATTCGTCCTTTGCTAGTGTATAATTTTTTATTAAGGTATTCATAAACTCAGTATAAATATTGTCATTTATATATTCTTGGGCAATAGCAATTGCTTTATTTGTCGCATCTATCAAATCTCTTTTATCTATTTCAAGTATTATAGATTTTAAAGCATCTCTTTCCTCTTTTAATCGTTCTTCACGATTTTCTCCACTATCTTTAAGTTTTCTACAAGCTATAACTTTTTCACTATCTCTAAAATATAATGTGTCATTCCAACACTCTCTATCCCATTCATGACTTGAGATATATCCATTATAATATAAATGATCTGAAAATATATCATTTAGTTCTTCTATATCTATTTCAGCTAAATTTATACATAGTAATTGTATAAATATTAACTTATCTTCCTTTTCTCTAATAATGAGTCTTACTATTTCAGTAGGTTTTTGTGCATATTGTAAATAATATTCTTTATCTTTATCTTTTTCCCATTGTTTTACAATTTTGAATAAATCATTATGTGAAAAGTATGTATCCAAATATGGTCTTTCATCTACAATTTTTCTTATAAAATGTTCATCCTCTTTCCAAATTTTATAATTTATATATTCCTCATATGTTATTTGCCAATATCTACTAGAAAATCCACACCCATCCATTTGAAAAGCATATATAATCTCGGAATCTGATAAAATAAATCTTCCAACACTAGAACTATATAATGTTCCTTCATCCAAGTTATAATCGCTATAACAATTATATACTTCCAATTTCCAAACATTATCTTGTTTAACAAAGCCATATTCTTTAGCTTTTGATTTCATACTTTCTTGTAATTCTTCTATTACCAAGTACTTTTTTGAATTTTCTTCAATCAATACACATTGCAAGTCTTTGTATTGAATATTTTTCCTTTCCATTGAATATCCTCCTTAATTTGTTTTTTAAGTATGCCTGACATAAAGTACTTATTGAATATTTGCTATCAACTTTTAATACATTTCCATAGCTATTTTTTCTAAAAGCTATTGCTTCAAAGACATTCTCTTTTCTATAGTCATATACATTAACTAAATTATCATCATTTAATTTACTATTATCATATATAATAATGGTATCAATATTAACCTTTCTTCTAAGACCATATTCATCATTATTTCGTTTGTTCATTACTCATAATTTACTCCTTTGTTTTTTACCCTTTATAATTTGGATTTCCTCTTTTCAATTCCATTCCACAATTAGGACATTTACAATAAAATGTTTTTTCAGTGGCTGGAACATTCCATTTTAATTCAAAACTATTATTACAAGCAGGACAATCTACTATAATAGGTTTAGAAGTTTGTATTTCTTCTTTTTTGTTTTCTATCATTTCTATTTTTTCAATAGCAGTATTTATTATCTCTGATTTATTGTCTTTTAATGTTCCTGAAATTGTAATCCAACAATTAGATTTATATACTATTTTATATATTTTATCTTGTTGATTTGTTGCTCCTAATATATAAGTAAGTACTTTTTGATTACCTATGTTTTCTCTATTGAAACTTTTTATTTCTTGTTTATTTGTGGCTCTTGTTTTTTCAATCCAATTACTTGCTAGTTCATCTAGTTTTTCTTCTTTAGAACATTTTGAAACCATTACTCTAATAACTTGCTTGTTATTTTTTCGCAATTCAAATATGTTGTTTTGAACTTTAGAATATTCTCCTAAATTTTCAGGGAAATAGAATTTAAAAGTAGGATATCCTTCCATTTCTTGAGAATATTCTTTTAGATTGTCTGTATTAGAGTTATTTTTTTGAACTGTCTCTGTGTTATTTTCAAGTTTAGTTTTTTTTGGAGCTAATGCTTTTCTAATTATATCCATAACACTTTCAAATGGCTTGTCGCTATCAACAATTGATTTTGAACTCATTATTCCATTAAGCTCTGGAATAGATAATTTCTCCAAGTTATCTTTTATTGTTGTTTTTATAATATTAGTATCTTTTACTTGTATTACTAATTCATTTTTACTACAACTATTCTTGGTTATTAGGTTAGTCAATACAATTATTTCTAAAACATTTTTTGCAGTATCAGTCCAAAAAGGATCTTGATTATTATCTTTAATGACAGAATCTGCAAAAATATGTAACATTTTAATTAACCTATCACTTATTTTATTTTTTTCATATTCTTCATTGATATTTTTTATTGTAAAATCTTCATCTGTTTTTTTACCATTTAATTGTTCTAATACATCTTTTACTATATCTGCTGGTGATGGAGAATTATCTTTATTTATATTTATAGGATTCATAGACCAAACTACTCCCATTGCAAAGCTATTTGCAACATTGATATATAATTCATCTATTTTTACATTATTAGGAACTTGCCAAGATACATTAAATAAATATCCGTTTACTACTAAATAGTTTTGAAATACTCTTGCAACTTTATCATTTTTATTTACATCAACAAAAACTTGTTTAATTTTCTTTTGTCCTCCTATTCGATATTCTCCAACTATTATAGTTCCTTGCTTTTTCATATTTTCAAGATTAATTTTGTATGCTTCATCTAATTGTTCATCAGTACATTTTCCATCACATACAATACTTACATTTTGATTAGATGCTGTCAATAATAAAAATGTTGTATTTGGACTTATATTAAACTTTTCGTAAGAAGTTTTTTCTAAATACTTCCAAGTATCAGGAATTTTAATCGAAACTCCTAATTGAACATCGCTTAATTGATAATAAGTCATAAATTTTTTATCTAATGTTATATCATATAGCATTTGTGATAAAAATTTAAAAGCTGAAGGTTGTGGTTTATAAGCACCTAATCTTTGATATTCTTCATATATAAGATTAACGGTATTTTTATTAAAACCACTCCATATATTATAATCTGCTAGTAATTTCTTGATTTCTTCTTTTGTTGAAAATCTGAAATCTCTGTTTTCTTGTTTTGCTATAAACATAAGTTCATTTCTAGCAAGTTCAGTGTCTAAAAATTCTATACTTGCTGTATATAGAGCATTTGCTAAATCAAATACTCTTTTTTCAATATAATACCAGCCTAATTCTCTATAAAATTTAGCTAAATCAGAACTAGAATATATTAAAGAGTGTGTTTTTTCAATTTCGGCTTTAAATCTTTCTATTTCTCCTGACATTCTATAAACTGCTGCTTTTTCAAAAATTAGTAATACATTTATTGGATTCCATTGTAATCCTTTTTCTAGGTACTCGATTGCTTTTCCATAGTTTTTTTGTTCTATATTTATAAATCCCAAATAATAGTATATTTGAGCATAATTAACATCTGGTACTATATTTTTCTTTTTAGGTCTATATATGTTCCAAAAAAGTAAAGTTTCTATATAATTATTAAAAGAATAATATGTATTATTTTCATCCTCTACATTTTTTACTGTTGCAGCAGAAATTAAGGATAACAATTTTTCTTCTGCTACTGCATATTCTTTATTTTGAATTATCTTTTTTATTTCTAAAATTTGTTCTGAATAATTCATTTTTCACCTCCAAAAATATCGACATTTTTTTACTAATTTTATTCTATCATAACAATATTTTTTTTACAATAAAACTCAAAAAATTTCTATAAAGAATATTTTTGTTCTTTAAAACAACAAAAAATGGTGTTAGCCATTTCTAGCTAATACCATTTTTCTTAATATTTATAGTGTTCTTTTTACCTTTTATAATTGCTTTATTTTTATCACTTTCCTTTGTTAATACATTGGTGTTCCATATCCTAAAATAACACTACTATCTATGTTATAATTTTTTTGCTTACACATATCTCCACTTGAATTTCCCTCTATTGTGTAAACTCTTCCATTTTCTGTTTTTTCTACTATTCCTGCATGATCAGCTTGTCCATTTCTTATGCCTGTATTTTTATCCTCCCAGTCAAAGAAAATTATATCTCCTGCTTTAGGACTAAAACCGCTATCTTTCCATAATCCACAAGTTTTAAACCAATCTACTCCTTCACTTTGACAACCTGCAAATTTAGGAATAATTCCAGCTTCTATATAGCCACATTCATTTGCACACCAACTTACAAAGCAAGCACACCATTCGACCCTGGAACTAAATCCATACCAACTCCAATAAGTTTGTCCTTCAACATTTCCTATTTGTGCAACTGCTACTGCAACAATATCATTACTTCCAACTGATGAACCATAAATATTTTCATTTTTTCAGTTCTTACATCAAATCTTTGTAATACTTGTATTAAGTGCTTTTAGTCGTTATTACAACTTATTAATATTTATTAAAATTTTGCTAATGTTCTAGTTCAAAGGTTTCATTGTAGGGAATAAAAGTACATCTCTAATAGATGCTGAATCTGTAAGTAGCATTATTAAACGGTCAATTCCCATTCCCATACCGCCTGTTGGAGGCATACCATATTCTAGAGCTTCTATGAAGTCTGTATCCATCATATTTGCTTCCTCATCTCCAGCTTCTCTAGCTTCTACTTGTTTTAAAAATCTTTCATATTGATCTATTGGATCATTTAACTCTGAGTAAGCATTTGCAAATTCTCCTCCTGCAATGAATAATTCAAATCTTTGAGTCATTTTTGGATTATCTTTGCATTTTTTAGTAAGTGGTGAATTTTCAATTGGGTATTCATATAAGAATGTTGGTTGTATCAATGTTGCTTCAACTTTTTCATCAAATATTTGAACAATTATATCTCCTCTGCTTGTTTTTATAGGGTCTATTTCTACATTTAACTTTTTAGCAGCTTCTTGTGCTTGTTCATCTGTTTCTATAGCATGGAAATCTACTCCTGTAACTTCCTTAATTGCATCTATCATTGTAACTCTTCTAAATGGTGATTCTAAATCTATTTCTTCACCTTGGAACGTAATTTTTCCTGTTCCACATACTCTGTTAGCACATTTTCTAATTATTTCTTCTGTTATATTCATCATACCTTCTAGGTCTGTATATGCTTCATATAGTTCTATACATGTAAATTCTGGATTGTGCTTTATATCCATTCCTTCATTTCTAAAGTTTTTGCCAATTTCATATACTTTATCAAATCCACCTACTATAAGTCTTTTTAAGTATAATTCTGTTGCAATTCTTAGGTACATATCAATATCTAGTGTGTTATGATGAGTAATAAATGGTCTTGCTGATGCTCCACCTGCTATTGTTTGTAGTATTGGTGTTTCAACTTCCATAAAACCTTTTTCATCTAATACTTTTCTAATTTCTTTAATTATTGCTGTTCTCTTTTTAAATGTTTCCTTTACTTCTGGATTCATTATTAAATCAACTGATCTTTGACGATAACGCAAATCAGTGTCTTTTAATCCATGAAATTTTTCTGGTAATGGTCTTAGTGATTTTGATAATAAAGTAACTTCTTTTGCATGTATAGAAATTTCACCAGTTTTAGTTTTAAATACAAAACCGGTAATTCCAATTATATCTCCAATATCATCTTCTTTAAATTGTTTATAGCTTTCTTCTCCTAAATCATTTATACTAACATAGCTTTGTATTCTTCCTTCATTATCTTGAATATGACAGAAAGATGCCTTTCCCATTATACGTTTAGCCATTATTCTACCTGCTATTGTAACATCTTTTCCTTCTAATTCTTCAAAATTATCTTTTATTTGCTTACTATTATGTGTTCTATCAAATTTTATAATTTCAAAAGGATCCTTACCATCAGCTTGTAATTTTACCAACTTTTCTCTTCTTATTTTCATAAGTTGATTTAAATCTAATTCTTGTTCTTGGTTGTTTATATTTTTTTCTTCCATACGCAAACTCTCCTTTTATTTATTATTTACCAATAGTATTATATCTCAAAAAAGCTTATATGTAAACATTCGGAAGAAAATTTTATAAAAACTATTATCATGATGCCTTTCTTAATTCTTTTGCATGTGCTTTAGCTATTTCTGTCACTTCTCCTGATGAAATTCTTGCAATTTCTTCTATTGTCTCATCTTCATTTAATAATTTTATGCTTGTATATGTTTTATTTTCTTTCGTTTGTTTGCTTATATAATAATTATAATCTCCTCTAGCTGCAATTGACGGCAAATGTGTAATACAAATTACTTGATGTAATTCTGCAATTGATTTCATTTTTTCAGCCACTGCTTTTGATGCTTTTCCACTAATTCCTGTATCTATTTCATCAAATACTAATGTACTAACTTCATCAACATCTGCAAGTACATTTTTTATTGCAAGCATTATTCTTGCCATTTCTCCTCCTGAAGCGATTTTGGTAAGAGGTTTTAGCCCTTCTCCAACATTTGTGCAAATCATAAATTCAACTTCATCGATTCCATTTTCGCAAAATCTTTCTGTTTTATTTATTTTTATTTCAAATTTAGCATTTGGCATTTCTAAATCTTTTAGTTCTTGATTGATTTTTTTTGATAATGTTTCTGCATATTTAGTTCTAACATTACTCATTTGATTTGCAATTTTAAATAATTCTTGTTCTAAATTCTTTATTTGAATTTTTATTTTGTTATGATATTCATCTAAATTTTCTATTTTATTTATTTCATTTTCAATTTTATTTCTAAACTCTAATATTTCTGTAATTGTATTACCATATTTTCTTTTCAATGAAAAAATCAAATCAAGTCTATTTTCTATTTGATTTCTTTCGTTTTCGTCAAAGTCTACTTCTTCTCTCATATAGCTTAAATCTCTTGCAAGTTCTTGTATATCATAATAACTATTTTTTAATATACTTAATTTTTCACTATACTCTTTCCCACAATCTTGTATTTTTTCTAAACTACGTATTGAATTACTTATGGCAATTATTGCATTTTCATTTAAATTTGTATCTATTTCAAATAAATTATCTTTTAGCTTTTCTGCGTTTTGCATCATTTTATGCTTATTTTGTAATTCTTCTTCTTCATTTCGTTTTAATTTTGCTTGTTCTATTTCATTATATTGGTAACGTAATAAATCTAATCTTCTTTCTTTTTCTTGATCTTCTCCATAAGTATTCTTTAGTTCTTGCTTTAATTTATTATACTCTTCAAGCTTTTTTATGTACTCGCATACACTTTCATTCAATTCTTTCCCAATAAATTTATCTAGATATATTATGTGTTGCATTGGATTTAATATTAGTTGACTATCATGTTGCCCATGTATATCTATAATTTTACTCATAAACTCTTTTAATTCATTTACTGTAATTAATCTACCATTTATTTTGCAAGAATTTCTACCATTTAAATGTATTTCTCTTGATACAATAATATTGCCATCAACAGCCACTTCATTGTTTGGACAATAAAAATTTGCTTCTACATAAGAAAATTCTTCTCCATTTCTAATCATTTCTTTTGAAAATCTTCCACCTGCTAAAATTGCAAGTGAACCAATTATTAACGTTTTTCCAGCTCCTGTTTCACCAGTTAGTACGTTAAACCCATTATTTAAATCAATACTCAAATCATCTATAATTCCAACGTTTTTTATATGTAAAGTAGTAACCATTTAGTCCTCCTTAATACACGAATTAATGTTTGTATATTTGTATTATATACCAAATTTTTGTTTTGTCAATTGCTTTTATTTACTTTTTACAAAAATCATGATCTACTCATTCCATTCACAAGTGTGAAAAATATTAAAAGGAACGTATTGTGTATGAGTGACATTCTCAAGTTATCTCCGCAGGCTGGCAATAATAAAATTATTGCTAAAATCAAAATGGACGCTTCTCAACCGGCAACTTTTTTGGGAGTTCCTTAAGGTTCTACCAAAAAGGTAAACAAACGCACTACCGAAAAAAAAGTCGTTACGAAGTTTCGTCAGGTAAAGGCTCCTCAGTAACGCAAAAAAGATGGAAAGTTTTTAAGCTTTCCATCTTTTTCTTTTGGTGACCCCTACGGGAATCGAACCCATGATTCATTTTAATGTTTTTTCATTGTTTTACAAAATCTCTGCAATTATTTAAATATCAACGTTTTTCTAATTATAACTTATACAATGTTATACAAAGTTTCAAAACTCGAGTGGGAAAAAAGTGGGAAAATCAAATGTAAAAACTTACATTTAATTCTTATCGAGCAATCCTAATAAATACAATTTAGAAAATACTTCAATATTATCTAAAATCAATTCTGTCTCTTTCTCACCAAATAATTTTTCGTTTAATTTTACTCTGTCTTTTACTATTTCTATTATTTCCATATTTTTCTCCTTTTACAGAGAAACGCGTTTCTTTTTTTATTTGATTAAATTATATAATATATTTTAGTATTGTCAACAAAAATCGTTCGACAAAATCTTGTGTTTTCAAGCGTTTTAGAGCATTTGTCGAAAAAAAGTCCGCCTGTTTGTAAGGTTTGACTGTCATGATAGTTCGCTCCCAGCGAAGAATAGAATTTTGCAAATAATTATAATAAAATTTGAGCATAATAACTTTAGAGGTAATTTATGTTTGTTTTTATTATAAAAAATGTTAGAGAAGCTAAAAATATAACTTTATATAGATTAATGAAATTAACTGGTCTTTCTTATTCTTATTTATCTGAATTAGAAAATAACAAGGTATTTAATCCAAGTTTAAAAACAATGCACATAATTGCCACTGCTCTTGATGTTAAAATAGATGATTTGTTTTACAGTGAATTGGATCTAGAAAAATTACGAGAAGAAATGCACAATAGAATTGAAGTTTTCGGGTTAAATAGTAAAGAGGTGTTAGAAATTAGTCAGGTTATAGATTTGCTAATAAACATTAAAATGAATAAGAGCTAACTAATGTTAGCTCTTACTTCTTTACAAAGTTCATAAAAATTTCTTTTACTTATATATCGTAAGCTTTCAGCAGTAAGTACGTTGTTTTGGAGTGCCAATTCATTCCACTCTTTTTTACTTAAAATTCTAGGCATCTTTTTAATTAGTTGTAGTGATTTTTGATACATCTTTTTCATCTTAATCACTCTCCTTAATTTATTATACCACATTTTGTAAAATTTTTGTGTCGAACCGTGTCGAATGAAAAATTGCGTAAAATCAAGGAAAAATAGACGCAAATAAATCGTTTCTAAGGCGTTTTTATTTCTTAGACAACAAGTTATATGGCTCAAAAAAAGACTATTGCTAGTCTTTTTCTTCTTATTATTAATTTCCGTGATTGTATGCACTAAAATCCCAATCATATCCTATTATATATAATATAGAATTACATTCTTGTGAACGAACACCTAATATTCTTGATTTTTGATTATTAAATCTAAAAACTATAATTTTACTATCCTCTGACAAACTCAATGGTCTTTTAATATTATCAAAACTAATATTAAAATTGCTTATAGGTATCATTTCATATCCTGTTTCTTTTGGTTTGTTTTGTAAATCTAACCATGTTAGATTTGATATTTCTTCTAATCTCTCAAATAAATTCTGAATTGATTTATTACATTTTTCTTTTGATTTAGTAACTTTCTCCGTAGTATATTTTTTATTTTTTATTGAATATTTAAAAGATAATATTATATGATTACCGTTGGCTGTACAACAATTATTCATTAAGCAATTTGAGTTTTAAAATAGTCTTTGATTTTTTGTTTTGGAATAACTGAATTTCTTGGAGTAGTTTGCCACGGACTAGTCTCATGAGTCATATTTCTTAATTTCCATGCTGAATATTGTCCAAACTCATTATATACTTCTTCTAATATTCTTATTGTTTCTCCATCTATATTTACTTTGAAATCTTCATCATATTTTATTCCACTTGAACCATTTGATTTGTATCTATCATATATTTTTCTAATTACAGGTCCATGCTCCCATGCTAAAAACTCATCATCAAATAAAGGAGTGTCTTTCTTAGCTAAAACATATCCTTGAGCATAATATAATAATTTTTGTAATTTCAAGTTTGTAATATATTCTGAATCTTCAAAATTCATTTGTACTCTGTTTCTGTTTAAAAACCATTCTGCTATATCTTTTGCTTTATACATGTTTACTCCCCCTTTTTACTATTATATACACTTCAAAGAAATATATTTATTGAATGTCACATACTTACTATTATGTGACATTCAATATTATATAATATAATAAAATTACTGTCAATGTTTAGGCAAAAAAATAAGCTAGGCATATAGCCTAGCTCTTATGCTTTTTTACAATATTTTAAGCAAATCCAGCCAGATGGAATCTTTCCCCATTCACCTTTTACTTCTGATACATCACAGATACAATTTCTTACTAATCCATTTGCTTTATATCCTACTAATCCTTTTATCTGAGCCTGTGCGTTTGGTGTTAACTGATTGAATTTTTTCCAGTCATAATTTGTTCCTGGACCAGTTCGTATTGTTAAAACGTCACAGTCAACTTTATATCTACCTTTACTATATTTTTTACTGTCATTTGAAGGTAAATTTGCATTTATATATTTTGTTGGGTTTATAAAATTGTCATTTTTATCTCTTACTTCAAAATGCAAATGTGCTCCAAAACTATGACCAGTATTTCCCATATAGCCTATAACTTGTCCTCTTGACACTTTTTGTCCTACTTTAACTGTTACACTATTATATTTCATGTGTGCATACAACGTATAATATCCATTGTGTTTTATTTTAACGTAATTTCCATAAGAGCAACCATATCTATCGTTAGTTTTATAGTTGTTTCTAACTGCTACTACTGTTCCTTCTGAATGTACTGTAATATAGTCTAAGGTATAGCCTGTGCCAACTAAATCAATACCATTATGAACTCCTTTTTTAAACGCTTGTGTGATCACATTGCCTTTATTTTTAAATACTCTACTCATCTTCTGTCACCTCGATTTCATCTTTTATTTCTTCAAAAATTTCTTCTGTAGGTTCTTCTACAGGCTTCATTACTTCTATTTTTTCATCTTCCATTTATTTTTCCTCCTTATTTTCTTTAAGTTGAGTGCCAAAGTAAAACGCAATTATCATTAAGTAAATTTCTTTTATATCGAAATTTCCTTTTAAAGCAAGTATTGCTACTACTATTGTTAATGCTAATGTAACTATACTTTTTACATTAATTAGTTTCGCTATCTTTTCTAACATAACTAATCTCTCCTTTCCTTCAAAATTATCAAGTCTTCGTGTATCGATTGAAAACCAGCAATTGCTCGTTCATCGTGTTGTTTAAATTCTGTATTGGTATTGTCCATACTTGTTTTTAACAAGTTCAAACTTTCAGCAATATTTCTGTTACTAGCTGACAGTTCACCCAACAATTTGCTAGTAGCTTCTCGTTCTACTTTTTTTTCTTCTTGTTCTTCTTTTCGTTTTAATTCATCTTGAGCTTCCTTATCTTTTCTGTCCTTTCTATCAAGGTACAAAAAGATAATAAAAAGAACTGCCATCGTTGCAGTTCCTCCGTTTGATAGAAGAATATTTATGAGATTATTTGCTTCTTCCATGCTCTCCTCCTTTAATTTTTCGTATAAAATAATTCTACATAAGCAGTATAACTTGACCAATTAAATTGTGTATTTATCGTTAAAGCTGTTCCTGTGCCGTTAAGATATATCATTATCGTATTTGTTGATGTGATGCTAGGAGCAGGTAATCCTCTTTGCGAATTAACATTCAACATAACTCCGTCAATCGCTCTAGTCAAACTTATGTTTTCTAATCCTGTCTGCACATATTTTGCTTCTGCGTTTGGCAAATTTCCGCAACTAATTCTTTTTGCGTACTCTTTTTTGCCATCAATAATTCGCCCTGTTTCATATTCAGTTCCTGTTGTAATATTTAATATATTTTGTTTTTTATTTATCAATTCTTTTATTTTACTCCATGCATTAACCACTATACTCCCCCCTTACTACAAATTCAAAATATTCGCCACTTTCACAGCCCCAGTCTGTTGTAAGCTTTATTTGATTGCTTACGGCATTTGCTTCTCCTACTTCTCTATAATGACCATCTGTTCCAGTATCATCTGAACTAATTGTTAGTAGTTCTCCCATATAATAAACGTCAAGACAATGTGTTCCTACTTTGTAGTAGCAAGGCAATGTTATAGTTCCACCTTTGACTACATCTGCAGTGAGCTGTAAGAAGTATTTGTGCTCTATATGTGAATTTATTTCTTCTTCAATGTTGTCTTGCATATCATTTAAGTTCTCTGCTGAAAGTGGTGTTGTTCCTTCGTAAACTGCTTCTTCTACTTCTTGTTTAACACCATTATTCATAAAGTACGGTTTACTTTTTAATGTTCCATTTTGAAATACCTTCTTTTTCATCTTCTAGCCTCCAATTCTTCAATTTTGTTTTGTAACTTATTTATTTGTTCTTGTTGCTCTTGAATTGCTTTAGATAATGTTGCTATTATAGGCAACTCATTAATATAATATCTTTCTTCTATTTTTCTTTTTGGGTCTGCTGGTCTCTTAATAACAAAATTAGGATCTATTTTCTCCATATCTTGTGCAATATAGCCTATATTATAATGTTTTCCATCATCTATTTTGTCAAATTCTTTATGTTTAATTTTTTTGATTATATCTAAAGCACATGCACTACTATTTTTTATATTCTTCTTTATTTTTTTATCTGATGAAATATTATTAGCATATACATTTCCGTCAACATTCAAATCAGCTCCATGAATTTGTACCATACTAGAAGGGTACATTGATATAGTTGCTTTTTTATTAGCAGTTCCTAAAAATATAGTTCCACCAGCTACATGAAAATCTCCGTTATCAGTCTGTAAAACATAGTTTTCTTTACCTACCTTAAAAGAATAACTTCCGACCAGAATTTTTAAAAAATTCAACAGCATTCAATATGTTGATTTTTGGTGTGTTGCTATCATATGAATTTTCTGGAATGATTTGCAATAGAACATCTTCAGTTTCTTTATCTATAAAAACTATCTCTCCACTTAGTCCACCAACAATTTTAACATTTCCAGAAATTATACCACTTTTGGCTCCAGAAAGAACTAAATCACATGCAGTTAATATTAATTGACCACTAAAATCTCCAGCATTTTTGCTAGCCATTTTAAAATCTTTAATAAAAAGTATTGGCCAAAACTTTCCATCACTTTGAGTCGTCATCCCCCACGCCATTCCATCTTCTATATTTTGACTATACTCTCCGTGGAACAGCAAAAGCTATAAATCTATTTTCTCCAACTTTTTGAACACCCATATTTGCAAATACCGTTTCACTATCATAAAAGTGTTGTCCTTTTTTATCTAAGGACATCAGCACTTTTTTATTGTCATCTAATATTGCTAGACTTGCATTTTGATTAATTATCATCATCTGTATATATTCTGCTATTTTATTCCATGCAATTTTTACTGCTTCTGAATTTACTTCTAAATATGTTGCAAATTCATTTTTATCTAATTTAGTTCTTGCCATTATTTCAATTTTCTTCGATGTTTGTTCTATTTCTGTTCTAAACTCTGATTCAGTTATATACATATCAGTGAAATCATTTTTTACTAGATATTCTGCATAGAATTTATTGCCTACCATATCTATTAAGTAGATATAATTGTCGCCTTCAAATAACTCAATATTTATATTGTCTAAAGGTTCTTTTATAGGTTCTTCTAATTCCTCTAAAACATAAAACTCTGTTAGCTTTAGCCTACGTAAAACATAATCTTCGTCTTTTGTTATGACTAAACTGTCATATACGTCGCCTTTAAATCGTAGCTCTTCAATGTCTATTATGTACTCTTTTTTATCTGCAGACGGATTAGTTCTACTTTGTTTATCTACTACTACTTTATATTTCATAATACTATCCTTTCTGGTTAACTTGTAATCCTATTCTTGGATATAAATTACTACGAGGAAATAAGTTTGCTTCATAAGTCTTATTTCCTTGCACCTCTAGTCTTAATATATCAGCTTGTCCTGCATCTTTAATATGTATCTCACTTACTCCATCAGTTTCTCTCTTATATTCTGCTGTATTAGATACAGTTTGCTTTATTGCATTGATATCTTGCTCTTGTTGAGTTAGTTTTGTTTCGTGTTCCGTAGTTTGCTCTGCTAGTTGAGTTATTTTTTGATTTTGTTTATCTACCAAAATGTAAGTTTGATTTATTTTTTTATCAGTACCGTCTGCATACTTATACTCTGTTTCTGTTTCCTCTGGTTCATCTGTATATAATTTTTCAGATAGTCCATCATCTAATTCTATTTCATTATTTAGTAGAATTGTTTTATATGTTACTCCATTTAATACAAAATTAAATATGTCACATACTTCTAAGAACAAAATTCCTTTACTTTGTACGTCAAAGGTATAAAAACTTAATGTTTTTAAATACTCAAACATTTCTTCAATATAATCTGATCTATCATTTGTGCTGAGTAGTTGATTATCAGATATCCTATATTCGTGTAGTCCGTTGGTAGCAATGCTTTCATCATCTTTTCTGTAAATGTTATCGCTTTCTTCTGCTCTGCTAAATACTAAAGAATTTATTATGTATTTTTCTCCAATTGTAATATTGTCTTCGTCTAAATAACTTTCATCTATATTTTGATTTGTTTCTGTTGGATAAATTAAATATAAATTATTTCCCTTAAATAATAAAAAGCTACAAGTTATTGTAGCAATCTCATCTAAGATATCTCTATAAGTGTAGCCTATTCCTATATGCAAAGTTGGATCTACTAATTTATCTGAATTTATAAAAGTTTCTGGTATGTTATCAGTATTCCAATTTAATTTCTGGCAAACAGCTAACAAATAATTCCTTGCTGTAAGTTTCTCTGTAAGGGTTAATTCGTTGTCTATCATTGCCTCTTGCATTTTTGTATAAGCTAAAATTCTATATGAATTGGTATCTTCTTGTCTTTCACAACTCTTTACATAGTAAGTATTTAAATCTATATAGTTATAGTTTTTTTCATTTACTTTTACGCCTATTTTTCCTGTTATCTTAGTTTTATTTGGCATATATACTTTAGAGTCTATCTCAATTTGATGCATTACTGTTTTAAACAGTGATGTGTTAAATGATGGTTTTATATAATTCAAATTATCACTACTTATGTCATTATTGTTTGCTTTTAATTTCACATCAAATTGTCTACCATGAGTTCGTATATCGATTTTGAAATTATTATCTACATTTATCATTATTCATAATGCTCCCTTTTTTTATTTGAGATTACTGCACTGCTGTATCCTTCTACTTTTCCTAAATATTTTTGTGAATACTCTTGATCATTCGAATAACACGACATATTTACTATTTTCTTTTTTAGGTCTGGATTATAAAATGTTACTTTGTTTTCCGCCTTATTAAAAAGAGATAGGATTACTCCTACCTCTTCATCATTTAACCTTCTAAATGTCATTGTTATCTTGGGATATATTCCTTTAAGTGTTCCTGAGTTATCTCCAGATAAAGACCTTCCAGTATCTTTTCCCCAAATTTTGTGATAACCGAACTTGGCTTCTGTTATGTACTGAGCCATTTTCACTCCATCAATTTCTAAACTATCTTTATCTATTAGCATAATTACCTCCCATTAGTAGCAAAAGCTAATTCTTGTTTCCTTTTTGCTAATCCTCTTTGAATTAGCCTTCCATCCATATAATTGTTTAAAACATTATTAACATTTATCCACTTTCCTATTTCTCTTCCCAATTCAGCCATAGCTTGAGGGTTTGTTAGTGGCAGTACTCCTTCTTTTCCTGCTTCACCAGCTATTGCCCCACCTATATCGACTCCTTTTCCTGGCATATTTACTATGCCTCCTGTAGCTAATTTAGGTCTAAATCTAGGAATATATACAGAGTTTATTTTTGGGAAGTTAACTCCAGGCACTTTATTTATTGTTTTTATAACACCATTTAATCCTACTAATGCAGTGTTTACTAAATATTCAATAGCACTTACAACAAAGTTTACTAATTTTGTAATAGCAACTATTGTATTGTCTACAAAGTTGTTAATTGCTGGTCCTAATTCTCTAATAAACTTAATTATTGTTTTTGCTACTTGTGTTATTGTATCTCCTATTTGTTTTATAACTCTTCTAATTGCTTCTAAAATAGAAACTACAACATTTCCCATTGAATTTATTATCTTTGACACTGTATTTCCTACACTTGTTACAATATTTGAAATTCCATTAAATATTGAGCTGAATACAGAACCCACTGACCTTATTATTGGTGGCAATACTTCTCCTAATACCCTTATAGTATTGTTTATGCATTCGTTTATAGTTTTTATTAAAGTTATAATTACTGGTGCTATATTTTGTATAAATTTAGAGCATGCATCTAGTATCGTTGGTAATGTTGCTGACATTACTATTAACAAAGCACTTATTCCAGCAATTACTACTACGAAAGGAATTAAACCTGCGGTCATTAGAGGTCCTAACAATGCAACTGCTCCCATTAAAGCCACTATAGTTACTAAAATAGTAGCCATTACTCCTATTACTTCTCCTAATTTCATTCCACTCTTAGAAAAAGTATCTATTAAATTAGTAACTGTTACTAACACTAAAGCTAGTCCACCAAATATTACTATGGCTCCAGCTATTGACTGCCATGAAGGTGTTAGTAAAGACATTGTTCCTGCAAGCAATATGAAAGTTCCTACTAATTCTCCTAGTACAATTCCTAATAACCCTGCCACCTCTCCTAATGTCATTCCACTTTGAGAAAATGTATCTATCAGTCCTGTTATAGAAGTAATTACAAGTGCCAACCCTCCCAATATAGCAATAATTTCAGTCGCTTTTCCCAACGAATTAAAAAATCCTGTAAAGTCTGCACTTACACCTGTCGCTGTTTTTCCTAAATTTTTTATTAAATTTATTATACTCTTTAATATCAAAAGTCCACCTAGCGCACCTACAATAATCATTATACCTCCTGCTACTGGACCATATTTTTCAATTATCATATTAAAAAAGTCAATAACAGGTTGACAAAACTCTTTAAATTTTACCAACCATTCTGGAATTTTAACATCCTTAATGTTAGCTAAATCTGTTGATGGCATTGATATTCCTGCATCAGAACTTGACGAACTATTGTCTTGAACAATATTCATTTCGTCAAAACTTTGAGTAGATTTATTTAGTTCCTTTGCTTGTTTTACTGCTCCTGATAGATTTTTACTTGCATTTGCAAATGATTTTGAACTTGCACCTGCAAATAAATTTACATTAAACCATGCTTGTGCTAAATAATTTACATATGCTAATAATTTATATATAATGTTTATAAATCCCATTATAATTGGCTCTAATACTTTTGCTAAAGCATATTGAATATAAGATATATCTGTTGCTAATTGCTTATTATACTGACTTAATGTATTCATTGCACTTCGTATAGCACTATATGCACTTCTTACTCCTAAAATTGCAAGTGCCCATTGTCCTACTTTTTTTATTATACTGTTTGTGTGCAAATTAGTTTTACCCAAATCTGCTGATACCTTATCAACATTAATAGACTCTATCTTTTCTTTATATTGCTGTATTTTTGCATTGTTTTCAGTTTGCTTTGCCTTTATTTTATTTAATTTAGCGTATACTTTATCAATTTTTGATGCTTGTTTATCTAATTCTAGTGTTGCTTGTGCATATTTTTGTTTCATTGAATCAATGTTTGTAGTAAGTGAATTATATTGAGGTACATTAGTACTACTTAGCCCTCCTAATGTCAAAGTTTTTCTTTCTGCTTCTAGTTGTTTAATTTCTTCTTTATATTTATCCGCTTCATTACATAATTTTTTATATTGATTTATCTCTTCTTGCAATCCTGTTGCTTCTTTATCAAGTCCTAAATTATCTGTTTGTACTTTATTTATTTTATTTTCTAATTCCGTAATGTCTTTGTCTATATCACTATTATCAAGTTTTGTCTTAATTCTTAAATATCCATCTGTACTCATCTATACTCTCACTCTCCTTTCAATTGTCTTTCGAAGAGTTCGTCTAATCTTCTTTGTTCGTCTGTTCTTCTATCTTTACTTTTTCTTAAAGAAACTTGTTCTTTCGCTTTCTCTATTTTTTCTCTTGTCGCAATATCTTTTATTTGTGAAGTATCATAAGTTCTCAAAGTTCGAACTCTACTTAGTACACAACAACTTCCAAATTCACTATTAGATAAATTGCACACATCATTATAAAAATCCCACCAATGCAAATATTTCATTTGGTAGGGATTATATCCATAATCATATTTAAAACTACTTTCAATAAGTTTTTTATCTTGTACGAAGTCCATATCTGGTTCTTCGTTATTTTCTATCTTTTCAATTCCACAATTAAGATATTTATAAGCTATTTTTAGCAATTGTTCATAATTATCACTGTCATTTAAGCCTTGTTCTCCATACAATAAGTAAATAATTGCAAGAGACTTTTCATAATCATTTATATTATCGTTCAATGAAATTTCATTACATTTTATAGCAACTCTAAAATCTGTATTTATTTTATATTTTTTATTTTTGATTTTTGCAAAATCTGGATTATTCAATTATATTTTCCTCTTTTTGTGTATTATATTTTCTTTTAATCTTCTCGACAATATCTTCTTTATGTAATTCTAATTTAGGAAGAATAGGCTCTAAATATTCTAATATATCGTCAAACATCTCAAAATATGGTTTTCTATTATTTAAAAGTTTTTTCGTTCCATCTTCACCTAGAAACAAATCAAGTGCTTTTTCTTCCTTAAAATAAAATTCTTGTAAAGCTCTTAATTTCTCTTCTTCTCGTGAACTCATTATTTTTTTTCCTTTTTTCTCTGGTTTCCTATCTGCCAATGCAAAATCTGCCCTTAATTTTTCTATATTTTTCTTATGCTGATATTCAGCCTCTTGTGCTTTAAAAGGTAGTTCTAAATCCTCTAAATCAAATTCTAAAACATTTCCTGTATCGTTTCCTTTTTCGTCTTGTATTCCAACTCTAAAAATATTGTCTTTTTTTAATTTAATATATTCCATATTCCCTCCATAATAAAAGCACCAGATTTAATCTGATGCTAAATTTGTTTATGCTACTTGACTTTTTAAGTCTTCTACATTTATTGTTAATGAATCAATATCTTGCAAAATTTCTTTAAAATAGAAACTTGGTAATTCTCTATATGTTGCTACTGCATATTTGTCATTTATTGCTCTATAAACTCTAGGAAATACTCTTGCTTTTAATTTATGATATTCTAGTCCATTTTCTTCACAAATGTTCTTTACTTTTTCCTTTATTTTATCTTTTACTATTCTTGCTTCATTTGGTGCTAATTGTATTTTCTTTTTAATTAAAACATCATGTTCATCTATTTTGCTATTTACCTCATTAAATTTTTGTTCAGTTTCTGTTTTAAATCCTGCAAAAGCATAATTCATAATTGTTTGACTTTCTGTAAGTCCTTTAATTAAATCTCTTATGTCTAAATCTTTTGTTTCTATTCCTTTATTCTCTTTTAATATTATATCACTCATTTATTACTTCTCCTTCTCCATAGATTATATTTCCGACAACATCTTGTCGATTTTCTAGAGCTTGTTCCATTAACATTGCCCATTCTTTTATTGAATTTATTCCTGCTTCAATAAACTTTCTCTTTTTGCTAGGTATATTTTGTAAATCTTCTTTTAAGTATGTGTATTGCGAATTTTTACTCAAGAAATCTCTTATATTAAACAAAAGCATATCTAATTTTGCTGTATCAAATACTGCATCTTTTTCTAAATTATCTTCCAGTCTAATGCTCTTTAATGTTCCTTCTGCCTTTTCTGCTCTTTTTTGTAGTTTTTCAAGTTGTTGTTTTTGTTGTTCTATTTCCTGTTTTAACATTTCTTTTTCTCTTAATAAATGTTCTGGTACTATTTCTTTCACAACTTCTTTTTCAACTATTTCTTTTTCTGGTATTTGAATTTTTTCAATTTCAATTTGCAGTTCTCTTATTTTTTCTTCTTTTTGCTTTATTGCCTCTTGAAGTTCACTTGAATAATCTTGCTCCGCTTCCAGTTGTTCCTTTATTTGTTTCTTTTCTTTTATAACTTGTTCTAACTCTCTTGTTGTCATATCTTCAACATTATTCTCTTGCATTATTTCTTGCCTATCTTCTTCATCTAATCCAGCAAGTGCAAATAATTTTCTACTTCCTAAATGCGACACTGGTGTCGTATTTGAAAAAGTTATTGCAACCTTTACAAATCTTTGTGCAGTTCTTTCTGTAAAGTCAACCGAATTTTCTAACCAATTTAAATACTCTCCATGAGGTAAATTGTCTTTTACTTTAATAAGTCTTTTACCTATTTCTATAATATTTTGTGCCGTTTGGTCTTTTAGTATAAGAATTTCTGCTGTTGTTTTTTCTATATTGAACTCTGTTAGCTCTTGCATATTTATTTCTCCCTTCTTCTTTTCCAGCTATATAAGCACCTAGAATAAGCATTAAAGTTGGCATTATAAATGAAAAAGTTACACCCCATATATTAGTTATATACATTTAGGACACCTTCTTTCATTTAAGGCACTTAAAATTTCTGCTAAGTTTTCTTCATTATCCTTGTTATCTTCTATCAATTTAGCCCATTCAACTACTTCTCTGTCAAATAAGTTTATCATTGACATTTCCTCTAACTCGGCTTTTGTAAACCAACTATTTCCTTTTGGCTTTCCTAAAATATAATTCATTGAATTTATTTCTTCCTCTTTATAAATTCTCATTAAAGCATTTTTTCTTTCCTTATCTTTTAATATTGTTTGCAATGCTTCATCACTTATATTTCCTCCGAACTTTTGATAAATTTTTCTTATCATTTCTTTAATTTCCATAATAAAAAGAAACCTCCTTAAATTTTAAAAATTTGTTGAGATTCCTCTAATTCTATGATATAATATTTCATAGATAGAGTTTATCTCTGTCGGGTGAGTTAATGTTGTGAGTTTGGCGATTCCACATTAACTCTTATTTTATATCTACTTTTAACTTTTTTATTCCTATTCTAGCAGACTCTGCTTTACTCTTATTTTCTTGTTTTGAATATTTTTCCAATATTTCTATACATTCATTATCTAGCCTTATATCTAATCTACTATTCTTAGGATTATCAGTAGGTCTCCCTATTTTTTTAGCCAATATATTTACACCTCCTTATTTTTGACTGACATAATTATATTATTTTGTCTGTCAAAAGTCAAGAGGTTTTTTAATTTTTTTTGAAAAATTTTTTAACATAATAAAAACACCTGCATCTGCAAGTGTTTTTATTTATTTCTTATTAAGTTCCTTTATTTCATCAATTAAGTTTGGATTATTTATTAATGAATTTACCAATATATCAACTAATTTCTTAGAACATCTATAAGTATCCGTGTCAGGATATTTATAAAATAAATCTTCTCTACTTTTTAAATTAAATTGTTCGCATATTAGCTTTAGTTTTGGTTGTGTTAAATTAATATTTAAATTTTGCTTTTTTAATTCATTCATCACTAATTCTCTAACTTGTTTTTGCTTATAAGGATATGTTGTTTCTATATATAATCTTTGTTTATATTCTTTTAATCTTTCTTCTACAGACTCTTTTCTGATATAAATTTCTGCAAATTTTTTAGGTTCATTGTCATACTTAGCATATTTTGAGTCTCTAGCGTTTTCCAATAATTCAATTGCGCTTTTATAGTCTTTTTTGCATACATATAATTCAGCCAGTTTTAAATATCCTCTAATACAATTTGGACTATACTGAATTGCCTTTTGAAAACTGTCTTTTGCTTTATTGTAGAACTCTTCATGTTTATATGCATCTCCTAAATAACAATACATATCTGATAAATGAAAATTTGTCCTTTCTTTGGTTGAATATATTCCATTGCTAACACACATTTCTTTGTATAAAGGCTTTGATAAATACAATTCTAAATATTTTATTGCTTTTCTGCAGTAATCTACTCTATTCCATGAATAAGCCATAGCAATAACATATCTTGCACGTGCAGTAATAGGTTTTCCGCAAAGTTTTGCAATAAAAACATAATATAGGGCTCTATCTCCATCAAATTTTTTCCACAACTTTTCATTTATTTCAATAACTTTATCATCTGAACTTCCAAACATTAACTCTTCTGCTAACTTTGGATTGTTATACATTCTATATTTAAAAAACATAATATAATCCCCTTTTGTAAGGGAATTATATTACTTTATTTATAATTTTTCAAGCCTATGCTTTATGCAGTTTCTTCTGTGAATGTTGGTATACCACTTGTAAAAGTAACTGTTCCAAATGTCGGATCGCCTTGTACTTGAATTTTATATTTTATCTTTAATGCAGTTCCACCTTCAAGTGTGTCTGAATCTGGAACCACTAAAACTTTAAATAGTCTTGCATCATACTTTGGTGTAGGCTCTGTTTCGCTCACTCTATATTTAAATACTTCAAGTAATTCTGTCTCTAAGGCTGTACCCTTTTTCATTCTATACATTAAATCATCAATGTATGTAAATACTGGGTCGCCTTTAAGAGCTACTTGTTCTATATCAGAGCCTAAAGCATAACCATCAACGCTATGTCTTTCGTTATCCTCTATAATCCAGTGTTCGTCTGTTGTTTTAGCACCATAACTATTTTCTTTTGATGTAACACCTTTACCTAGAATTGACCAGGTTTTGCTTGTGCCAGTTGGTGTTGTATTTAAGAAATTAACTTTAGCAGTATTATTTAGTCTTTCTAGTTTTACTTCTGTATCAGCCATTGTATTTTCCTCACTTTCTAAATTTAATAAACTAATTTCGTTTGGAGTATCATTTGCGACTTTTTTCTTCTTAGTTGCCATATTTAATCCTCCTTGTAATATTTTAAGTAACATTGAATACGATAAATAGCTTCATTTGCATTTGTAGCAAATATGTAACCATTTGTCGTTGCTCCAATTTCATATATTCCCTCTATTCTAGGGTATATTTTTTTATTATTATTTTTTTCTAACCAATTTTTAAAGTTCTCAAAGAATTTAGAATTATCTATATTATTTTGAATATCTTCGTTCCAATATAATTTACTGTCAAAGGTAAATAAAAACTGATAATCTCCACCTATCATATATTTTTGAATTACTGGCTCGTATCCAGCATTCTCATTTATTGAATAAGTTTCTACCTTATCAGTTAAATATTCTATATTTAATTCAGCATACTCTTTTAAATAAGGGCATTTACTAATATAGTCCCTTACTATATCAATTATTGCTTTACTCATTTATTTATCTCCTTTTGACCTGCATTTAATATATCTTCAAAATGGTCTGTTAACATTCTTTCGACAAAATGGTCTCCTCTTAACGCTCCACCATGATAATTAAGTTTTTGTCCACTTGGAACTTTTTTTATCCCTGGTCTACTCCAATATCTTCCACTCACTGGATCATGAAAAGCGCCTATTTTATATTTAGGGTCAATATATTTCTCTCCTTCGTGCTGATAATGAGCATAAGGTGTATTTATATTTATTTCTCCGCTTCCAACTTTAGTAGAATTATACATACTTGTTATCATTTGCCCACTGTCCATCGGCATATATTTATCGACATGTGCCATAAAACTACTATCAATTATTTTTTGCGTTCTTCCACCCTCTAGACCATATTTATCAACAATTTGTTGTTTTTGTAAACCACTAAAAGCTACTACATAGTCAACTTTCATACTAAGCTCCTGTTACAGAGAAATGCCACATATCTTCTGAGCCATAATCTTTAATAGCAATGTTTTTAATTTTTATTACTTCTTGATAATCGTTCAATAATTTAGATATAGTTGTAAAATTCTCTACCTTTCCTTTTATCAAATAATCATCATTTTGTAACGTCCACGTTTTTTGCTCTTTTCTAAAGTCTTCTGGCTTTTGATATTTCTCATTTCTACTATCATTTATTAGTATTCTTGCGGACAAACCATCATTTTTAGTTAGTCGTGTTCCATTTATAGATATTCCATCATTAGAACTCCAAAATCCTTTTACATGGCTTACCTTGTATGCTTTTTTATGGTTTTCATCTATATATTGATTTATTACTGTTATATCTTTATCAAACATATCTTCCATATTAAACACCTCTATATAATAAGCCTGTATGTAATAAATATCTTCTTAATTCTTCTTTAATTTTCTCTTTTTGGTTAGAAATTTCTACATTAACATTATCTATTCCTAAAGTATCAAATGTTCTTGAATAATCTCCAACACTTTCACTCTTTAGATTATTGTTTGATAATATTGTATCTTTCTTATTTTCTAATTGCTCAACTTTTAATAATATATCAGCAACAGAGCAAGTTGCCATTTGTACTTCATCTTCGTAGCCTTTTATATCTCTATTGAAGATGTTTTTTTGTACTTCGTAACTTGCTCTTACTATTACTTTATTAAAGTCTGTTTCGGGCATGTCGCCCTTATATGTGGTTTTATAAAAATCATAATCAGTATAATTTGTCATGCCCTTTCAACTCCTATTTTTTGAATTTAGCTAAAACAACTTTAGCACCATTTGTTAATGCTACACCATAATATCTTGATGCAGTTAAATCATGAACTTGTTTCTTTGGAAACCATTCGTGGTCTAGAGATGTATCTTTCTTTAAGAAGATTGTTATAGCTGGTAATTCATCTTCTGTATATTCAGTTTCTTCACTATCAGCTTCCATTTTGATTACTGGGCATACATAAAATTGTGATGCTGCAGCTAATGCTTTTACTTTATCTCCTGCTTTTAATTCTACGGTTGGGTCAACTTTGTCTTGGTATTCTGCTAAATTGTCAGCTGATATTGTTACAGTTCCGTTTTCATCTTTTGCATAAGTTACTAGTTTTACTTTCTTAGATTTCTTTACTTGACAACCTGCAACTTTACCGATAGCACCTTTTACCATTACACCTGGTTCGTATTTGTCTGCAGATATAAAGTTACTATCTTTTAGTAATGTTCCTTCTTGTGCTGGGTGAATGAATAATACTTTCTCAATTCCGTCTTCTTCATCTTCAAATTTTGTTGAAGCATCTACTAAACCACTGTAGCTTATTTGAGATGTTCCATCTCCTGATGACATTTTTGCCTTATAAGCTTCAGCTAAAACATCATTATCAACTTTTCCTGCTATTGATTTAGCCAATTGGCTCTCAGCTTGTCCTACTGGATTTCCTAATCCAGAATTAATTGATTCTTGTGTGATTGATACAGACTTCATAGCTTTTTTAATAGTAAATGTTGATTTACTTGCTGTCATTTTTGTTGTATCAACTTCTACTCCCTCTGCAACGTCTTCTGCGTCTCCAATATAGTTCCAGCTTGGTACTGTTTTAGTATCTCCTGGTACACCTTGTAAAGTTGTATCTACTTTCGCATAAGGTGTTAATTTTAGTTGTGCCTCTATTTTGGCATCTAACATATCCCCCATTACTTCTGGGTTAATCATGTCGTTCATTTTTGTTACTTCACTTGCCATATTAAATTACCTCTTTCTTTCTTAATTTTTTAGTTGGTCATACAACTCTTTGTTTTCGTTGTATAACTTCACTCTGTCTTGATATCCCATTTTATTGAATATCTCTTTTGTTATTTGTGTTTTACCAGGTTGTTTTATATCACCTGTAAATGTTGGTAAAGGGTTATCACTGTCAAATAAATAATCGTGGCTTTCCTTAATAGAGTTAATTTGTTCCTCTAATCCTTCCACGATTTCAAATTTGTCATTGTATTTAACCTTTTCCATATCTAGCATTTTACTTAAAATACTAGCATCTTTTGCTTTATAGTTTAATAAAGCCTTGTCTAAAGCATTTTGCTTTTTAAAATCTTCGATTTCTTTAGAACCTTCTGTTTTTCCTCTCTCGTACTCAGATTTTTTTATAGCTTCGACGTCCACTTTTTCAAGTTCAGCTATTTTGTTATTCTTTTCTGAAATAATAGTATCCTTAACATTTAGTTGTTCTGTTAATTCATCTATTTTAGCCTTTAACGCTGTTGTGTCTTTTCCGGAATCAATCATTATTTTTTCGATTGCATCAGTTTCGATTCCTAAATCTTCTAAAAATTTTCTTTTCATAATGTTTCCTTTCTCCTACTACGAACTTTTACGTGTTTTTCGTTCACGATGTAGTTATGCACTTGTTCACGACCTGCATATAGTCGAATTGGGATATAAAAAATAGAAGTCCACCTGAACTTCTATGATTTAACTATTTAATTATCTTTGAAGGTTAGGATTTGCACCTAACATGATAAATACAGGTCAATTTATATTTATCTTACACAATTTGACCAGAGTCTGTACCTCTGCGTATTAGCGTCTACCTATTTTGCCACCTCATATTTTTTATTAATCTTCTATTTTTCTTATTATCTTTTCTTCTGGTATCGGAGATATTCCTGCTATATAGCATTGTTCGCCTCCTATACTTCCTTGTATGTCAGTTATAACTACAATACAACCGTTTGTTAATTCTACTTTGTCTCCTATTTTATATTTCATTACTTTATCACCTCTTTTATTTCATCTTGTCTTATAGTCTCTGTTTCATATTCTGGATATTCTCCTATATCGTCTACTAATATATCGGCTTCATACGCTTTTCCTTGCTCATATATTTCCACTATTGTTGCTTTTCTACCATCTTTTAATATCACATTATCAAACATTTTTATTTTCATCATTATTACCTTCTTTCCACTTTTTACTTGTTACATATGCACTTGTCATCTTAGTCTTTTTCGTATCTTTATCTATTATCCAAGCTGTTTTTACATTTGCATTCTTACCGTTTTCTCCTGTCAAATTCATTATAATTTCGTATCTTGTACCATATCCCAAATCTGGCTTTTCTGTTGCATTAAACTTATTTATATTAGTTCTTATATTCTCTATCAATTTATTTGAATTGCTTAAGTTATATCCTAGTGCTTTTTCAAATGCTTCTGCCTTATTTTTATCTTTTAATGGATTTAATGCATACTCAGTAAATTTTTCTTCTGGTATTATGGCTTCTTGATAATTTGGTAATAATATTATATCATTTTTTTCTTTTATTGTCACATTTTTATATCCTTTTATATATTCCCTTGTATAATCTCTCTTTAATTTGTTTTCTTCTGTAAATGTATTTAATCTGTCTTGCCATTCTTTAGCTTTTATACTCGATTTTTTATAGCCTTCTTCATCTTCTACTTTATTAGCAATTACTTGTTTTCTTTTCCATCTACGAATGCCATTTTCCAAGTATCTTTGCTTCTGTGTTTTTTCGTATTCTTCCTTGTTTTCATCATAGGTAAATCCTAAATCTTCTTTTTTTGTGGAGCCATACCAAACAGTAAATAAGTGCTTGCAGTTAATACCTACTATTCCTCGTGCATCTCCATAATTACAATGTTTCATAAAGTCTGGTAGTTTCTTTTCTTCTTCTGTGGCCTTTCCATCGTAGTTCCAACAGAAGAATTGTAATTCTTGCCACCAAGCATGATTTGTATAATCTTCTCCTCCATCTCCAGTTCTAGCTCCAAAGTGATTTGTTACTCTTATTACATGATTTCCACTTTCTTTTATTACTTCTTCATTTACTTTTCCTGCCAAACCTCTAGTTGCGATTAACAAGTCTCTTCTTACTGTTCCTACAACATCATAATTCCTCACTAAACCGTTTTTATTCTGATAAGCAAGTATTGATATACCTTTATCCCCTAATTTGTCCAAACTATCTAATATAGCTTCTTGATAACTACAAACCCCTGCATTTGTTTTTATGTATGTTTCTGTTATTATATCTGTATAAGTTTTCCTTACTTGTTCCTGTATATTTTTGTTTAAATTTAAGAAAGATTTTTCTATTTCATCATAACTATATTGTATTATATTTTGTATATTGACATTATTTATTATTGTTTCTGGATTTAATAAAGCATTTTTTTGTGTTGCTATATTTAATTGATCAACAGGTATAGAGCTTATGCCTATATCTTTCATTGCTTTTGCTAATTCTTTTTTTGTTTTTCCAGTATATTTTTCTAAAAGTTTTAATGTTTCACTGTTTAGCCCTCCAAGTTCTTTTAGTTTTTCAAAATACCAATAATCACTGTTAATAAATTCTTCATTTATATTAAAATGCTCTGCAATTTTCTCTATTAGTTCTAGTTCTATTTTAGAATATATACTTATAATAGGCTTTATTGCACTTTGTATTTTATTTTCTATCATAAACTATTCCTCTTGCACATCGTTAGGTATTTGTTCTTTGCTTCGTTCTCGCATTTTATTTACGTATTCTATTGCTTCTTCTTCTGAATAATCTCTCGTTTGTACAAAGTATTCTATGTCATCTATTAAACCTGCATTTCTTTCTATTAAACTTTGTGATTGTTTCTTTTCACTATCTACCAGAATGCTATCGTCCCAGTCAAAACTTGCAAGTGTTCCAACTTTATGCTTTATTCCATATAAACTCATTAAAATATCTATACTATAAATCAAATCTTCTAATGCTGTTTGTAATGCTCCTTGTATATCTGAAACTGTTACATAATAATCTTGTTTACTTGATTTTATTTCTGTTGCTGTCTTTTCAATATTTTCTATTTTAGATATAGTTCCAAATGCTAACCCACATTGACTCTCACATTGTCTTAACCACTCATTTAATCCATTAAACAATGCTGTATCTCTTATTTGAGGACTAAATACGTTCCACTTACTTTCGTCTCCAAAATCTAACTTTCTATATAGTCTTTCTTTGCCTTTTGGTAATATATCATTTCCGTTTTTGTCTTTTGTAAATGCCGTTGCATCTATATCAACGGCAAGTTCAGAGCCTTCATATTCCCATAATGTTCTGCTGAATTGTTTGTCTATTTCTTCTAATGTATCAATAGCATTTGCAAATATTGCAACACCTACAGGACTTGTATTGTCAACTGGATTTGCAATAGGTATTTTGAAATAACCACCCAATAATCTATTAACATCATTTATTTGTATTTCTTCTTGGATATTAGCCCAATCTTGCACTTGTGAAAGTAAGATTTGATTACCTAATATATTAGAATTATGTACTGTAGTTTTATATGCTTTGTTCTTTATTGTTAATACTGTGTCATTTAATTCTTGATATTCAAGCCTTGTATATATCTCATTTCCTCTTGTGATTTGGTCAATAAAATTAGCACCTAGCAATTCGCCAGTGCTATCAAATTTTGTAGGTATAAATTTATCAGCTTGAATACAACTTATTTTTATCTTTCCATTAGCATAAAATGGTTTAAAGAACATTCCACCTTTGCCAAGAGCATACTCTGTATTAGTTCTTATATTCTTAATAAACCTTTGATATATTTTATCTATCTGTTTATCATCTACTTGTGATTTAAATTCTATTGTTACAGCCTTTGCAACTTTTTCACATATTGTTTTCGCAACATGTAATGACTTAACTTCTTCGTTTAGCCACGGTGCTTTACTGTTGTATATAGCTGACCACTTTTCAATGGCAGATAACATTTCATTGCTTGTTGATATATCTATATTAAAATCTTTTGCTATGTCTGTCGTATTAAACATCTTATTTATTGCTCCTTTTATAAAATTTACTATTCTTTCAAACATTTTCATGTTCCTCCTATGCAACTCTACTATATTGTCTTATATATCTTTCCCAGCTGTATTCAAATGCATCTAATGTGTCTATGTCTGATGTTCCATCATCTAATCTTTCATCTTTTCCCTGTTCTTTTGGTTTATCATTATACACTGCATTTTCAAACGCTAACTCTAATGTTTTACAATCATGTGTCATAAAGTATCTAAAACTAGCCATTAAACTAGTAGTACATCTTACTCTGTCTATTATCTCCTCTTTGATACTGTTTCTAACGATTATGTGCGGATATTTTCTTGACACCATAGTTTTTATTCCATTTATCAGTGTTTGTTCAGCACTATCTGGATACATTGTACTGACTTGTCCATATTTATTTTGTACTCTTTCGATAAATAAATCTAATGCATTATATAATTGTTGTGGAGTCATTCCTGTTGCTTCTATTCTTTCTGACATCAAAGATGTTAATTTTGAGTAATCATTCTTTAAACCACTTGCAACAAATGTATGTGCAGAACCATTGCCACCAAAATCTATTCCTATTTGAATGAAGTCATAATCTGGGTTATCAGTATAATATGCTTCTTTATTATCACTATAAACAGTATATATGGAACCTTCCGCAGTTACCCACAATCCTAAAATGTTTCTCTTATAGAATACTCCTACAAACATTCTCTTATACCTTTCTTTTACTGCTTCTGATAATGTTAAATTATCGTCCATTGTAAAATGTAGATATAATATATTTTTTTCTTGTATCTTGTCTATATATTCTAATTTAAACCAATGATTTGGACTTTTAGGATTACAATTAAACCAAAATTTGGCACCTTCAATACTTAATCTTGCTACACCTTGTTCAACAAATGATTGTGGCATCAATGCTACTTCGTCAAAGAATATTCCAGCTAAAGTCATACCTTGTATCAAATCTTGACTAGCTTCATCTTTTCCACCAAACAAATAAAAATAGTTAGTTTTTCCATTTTTACTAACTATTAATAAATTTTCACTTCTTTTATGTTCATATCTATATTTTAATGAATGTAATTGTTTTTTTAATGTGTTAATAACATTCCTGTTTAAAGAACCTATCGTTTTACCACATATGGCAAAATCGCATTCATCATATTTTTCCATAGCCCACATTACAAAGCTTGGAGCCATACTTACTGTTTTTCCACTTCTGACGGATCCATCTGCAATAATTCCATCTTTGTCTTTCATTGGAGAGTTATCATTCCACCAAGTAAAAACTTTTAGTTGCTTATTAGACATTGGTTTCCATTTGAAATTAGCTTTACCCTTCTTCATTCCAAATATCCTCCGTCTTTTGATTTAACGCTTCTATAAATGAATTGTCTTCGTCATTATAATCTTCTTTAGGATCTAATATATCATTTAAATCTTTCAATGCAGATGTTAGCTCTTTTAGCCCTTTTCTATCTATAATGTCTATATATGACTTTATTTCTTCCTCTTCATTTATTGTTTCTTTACTTGGTTTACACATATCGTAATTGTATTCTACTGTCTTAGTCTTTTTCTTATTTCTCGCTATATGCATATTAAGTTCATTATTAGCTTGTACTATTTTGCTTAACAAATCATTTGCTACATCTTTTACTTGTATTATTTTATTAGCTTCTTTTTCCGATTCTTTTTCAAGTACTTTTTCTATTACTTTAGTACTTTTTTGTTCCTCTTTTAGTACCTTTTTTTCTTTCCAACCTTTTGTACTCTTTTTGGTACTTCCGTTTTGTTTTATTCCTTTATCTTTTAAGAAGCTACTTACTGATTTATAATTACCTAATATATATTCTTTTTCTAACTGCTTCCAGTCATATTTTGCCACCTCGCACACCTACTTTGTTTTGTCTTTAATGTTTTGATTTACATTCATTTTTTACCTCTTTTATTTTAATGGAACACCATCTACAAATAGGTTAGTTATTGTCTGTTCTATTTCTACACCATTTTGCTCTTTATATTGTTTTACTATTTCATTTATGAAATCATTAATACTTGCAACTACTTCGCATACATCTTCATAACTAAACGTTTTATCTTCATTTTGATTATGACCATATTCATATAACCACACATGAGTTAGTTCATGTTTTAGCGTCTTTATTATGTTTGCTTGATCTTTTAGCAACATTATTGTTTGAGTTCTATATATTGTTACTCCTAAAGTACCATCACTCTTCATCTCATTATTAATTGTAGCCTCGTCTACTTCTTCTATGGTCCACTCTGTATTATTTATTTTAAACTTCATCGTTATTCTCCTTTACATCCGCACAAATCTCGAAATACGCACACTTCTCACATTGCTTTTCTCCTTCAACGACGCACTTTTGTCTCTTTTTATTTGTATATGCTTTTCTTATTTTGTATTCCTCATCGATGTATGACGCTATTATACTACCTCTCATCTTAATACCTCCTTTGTGTTTTTATTACTCTCTATGTAGTGATATGGGTAATGATAAGGCTTATATGAGAAGCTATCTCATATCGTTTAAGTTCTAAGCTAACACAGCCTAGCCGTTCTGAACTGTTTGGAAGTTTATCTCTTGTTTTCCCTGTGTCGGAGCAGAGTAAAACCTTTATGCTCCCATTGCGATTTTATATCACTACATACAACATAATAAAAGAAGCATATTACTAGTATGCTTCTTTACTACCTTTTATGTGGCACATTTCTGTGCCTGCCCGCTTGATAGGGCAAAGTTTAAGGAGCTAGATTTCTCTAACTCCTTTTTGACCTACTACTATTTTAACACATTTTTTTGTCAAATTTACGCCAATTTTACGCCAACTTTTTTAATTCTTTATGTACTGCATATATTAAGTCCCCTTTGCGTCTTACAAATGTTCTTTCTGATATTCCAGAATTTATTATTTCCCATTTAGGTTTGCTTTTAATATAAAATTCCTCAAATATGTATTTACTATCCTTGTTAACTAGTTCTACTGCTTGTACTACTGCTTTGTATTCTTTTATTGCCTTCTGTAAATGCTCATTTTCTTGCAATTCTACCACTGCTTTTAACGTTCTATCTGACACACTGTATGGTGCTTTAGGCATTCCGTCTAATACTGGTGAGCCTATGCTCATTATATCTGCTCTTATGTTCATAATTTTTAGGCAATTATAGTTATACCTTTTTAAGCATAAACTTGCTTCTTTGTATTCTTCGTTACTTAGCCTCATCGTTTGTACCTCCTAACTTTAATAAAATATAATCTAAAATATTTATTTGTTCGTTTAAATTTCTTCTAAAAGTTTTGTATCTCTTATTGTTTATTGACATTGTGTCTTTTAAACCGTTTCTCATCTTAAAGTACATATCTCGTTGTTTTTTTATAAGAGTTATTGCTTTTCTCTGTTTGCTCATACAATACCTCCATTTTATCTGATTTCTTTTGCTTTATTTTCAAAATATTGTTTTACTTCTTCTTTATCTTTAAAATATCTATTACATTCCATCTGGAAGCCATCTATATCTTCTGCCATTAAATCTATTATTTTATCTTTTTGATCCAGCTCTTGCTTTTGCCATTTCATATATTCATCTTTAGTTCTATCTAATTCATCTCTCATTTTTCTTACTTTTTGAATTGGAATATAGTTTTTATCTATGTAGTGTTGTATTTTCTTTATGTTCTCAAACGGCGTATTTCCAAATAATTCTTCAAATTCTTTTTCGTTCATTTATTCCTCACTTTCTAATAATTCTTCATAAACTTTATTTTTTTGATATAATTCATGAATTAAGTCTCCGTCATTACTAATATCTATAATTTCTTCATTTTTTCTAATCTTGTCTTTTACTTTTTTAATATAGCTTTCTTCTCCGTCTTTAAATCCTAGTTGATATATTCCTGCATTGTCTAATATTTTTTCATTTAATTCTTCATTCTCTTTCTTTAAGCTGTTCACTTCTGTTCGTAGCTGTTCATTTTCTTTTAATAGTTTTTCTATTAGATTTAAAATTAGTTCAATTGATTTATTTACACTTTCATTTTCTTTTATTTCTTCTTCGTCTAATAAAGAATAATCATCATAATATACAGCTAATCCCTTTACTATTTCAATAGCTTTCTTTTCTTCCTCTGTCATTTAATCCTCACTTTCTTTAATTCACGAATATTATTTTTATGTGATATGTTTTGTTGTCTTAACAATTCATTTTCTTTTAATACTCTTTTATAAGCTGATAAAATATGCTGTTCACATCTGTTTCTTTCTAACATACATTCTTCTTTTTCGTATCTGCCACATATATTACATTGATTAGTAGAACATAATTTTAATCTTTCTATATCTTCTTTTATACTATTTTTGTTCATGTTTCTTTACATATCCTTTCATATATTTCATATATTTTTCTATCTATTTTTCTGTCAATATTAAACGAATTGTTGCCTACTATATCTCTTATCTCTCTATATAAATAGTCTAATAGTTCTACTTTTTTATTATTTTCTAAAAATTCATTGTATCTATTTAACGAAATCTTTACATATTCTTCTATACTATTTTCCACTACTCGTCCTCCTTGATATCTTCAATTTCAATATTCAATAAGTATTTCCATAGTTTCTTTTGCAACCAATTAAATTTTGTAGAAACCTCTATTTTTACATCTATTCCACCTAATCTCTCATTTCCTATTTTTATAATTGATTTTCCTCGTTTTCTCAAAGATATTGTTCCATAATCTATATCAGTTGATATTTCCATTTTATTTTCTTTCACTTAATCAGCTCCCTAATTCTCTTATTTAATATCTTGCTTTCTCTTATCATGTCTTGTTCTATTTCACTTTCTATATATTTTTTAGTGTCCCAGTTATCTTCTTCTACTAATTGCATTTTTTCTAAACTATCTAATATATCAATTAACCATTCTTCTGTTACTATTCTATCTTTTAGCTTTAATGCATATACTTGTCTTTGAATATTCCATAACATATATCTTTTTCCTATTACTTTTAATGCTTCATCATTTTCTTTCACTTAAAACGCCTCCTAAATGTTATTTAATTCCAATTTATAGTTTTTCTAATTAAGCCATCCTAATTCATATTCTTGAAGTAATATTGCTTCAAACTCTTTATTTCCGTATCCTCTTTGCTCTGCTGTGTCATAATCATAAACTGACCATTCTTTGTTTTTAAGATTAAATAATATTGTTTTATTATTCTTTGCTTTGTAGTAAAAAAATCCATCTTCACAATATATTTTTGTATATCCTAATTCTCCAAACATCTCATTTGCTGTTTTTTCTTTCACTTAAAACACCTCCTAGTATCTTCTTAATATCCACAATATAAATAATTTTACGTTTATCCAAAATATTTTGAATTTATATTCATTAAAACAATAATCAACCTGTGCTAAACCTAATATATTAGTACTCCAACAAGCACCCCCTGAAAAATCTAATTGTTTCTTTATGTACTCTTCTATATCCATCCCAATTCCTCTACTTTCTTATTTATTGCTTGTAGTTCTTGCATTGTAATTTCTTGACTTTCTCCTGTTGAATATTCTTTTAATACTGTTTTTCCTTTTAGGTCAAATTTTATTTCAGTGTCCATATAAAATCCTTCAAATTCATATTGAATCATTTTTTCATTCTTAAATAAAATTTCATATCCTAACTCTTCAAACATCTCATCTGCTGTTTTCACTATGTATCACTCCTCTCAAAATTTATACAAGTATAATTAGGCTCATATTCTGGAATTAAAAATTTGTCACTTAATGTACAAATTTCTACTTCATTTACTATTTTTGCTGTTTTATAAAATTTACAACTTTTGCATAATCCTCTTGTGTTAGTAATTTGTTTTTCTATAAATTTTGTTGCACTAAATGGCATATCCTATTTACTCCTTTACTATTAAATTTGCTTTTATTAAATCGTATAACACATCTTATTTTTTAATATATCTCCTCCCATTTGTCTGCATAGCCTTTTTCATATCTAATAGTTTCGATTTTAAAATTATTACTTTCAGTTTCTATGTGTTGTTCTAATGCCTTCAAACAACTTATACATACTTTTAAATTCTTATTAGGCAATTTAACTTCTTTTACTTCTTCATCTTTATCTAATTCAACTTTACATATATCACAATATCTTTTTAACATATCTATTCTCCTCCTAATAACTCTGTAATGTTTCCAATTACTTTTACTTTATAATTATTTAATTCGCAATTATATAAAGCTAATAAATTTTCTTTTGATTTTATAAAAAAGCAACCATTTTTGAATATTATTATTCCTTTTTCATATATACCTTCTCTTGTTATCTCAACTATATCGTTTTCCCATATTTCTTTTCCGTTTTTATCGTGTAATCCGAGTGAATTGTCCTAATGTGTTTTCGTTAACACAAGCTGTATAATTATCTTGTTTTATCATAGGTCTATTAAATTTATCTTGATGTATAAAGTCTCCATATATCCAATCATTATTTGCGTTTGTTTTTCCTCTAAATTTTATCTCTCTATTCATTTTTATCCACTCCCATTTTTTGAATTAAATTACATACTTTATCCTTACTGACATTACCTTTAGTATTTTTAATTGATTCTATTATTTTTTCTTTGAAGTCTATAATTGAAGAATCTATATTGTCTTTAATTACTTTATCCATATTTTTTAATTGCTCATCTATTTCTAATTGTTTAATTTTATAAGTATTTACTAAATCATAGAGTTTATATAATTCTTCTTGTTTTTCATTTAATTTTGTTTGTAAATTATTTATTTGTTTCTTATTTTCATCTTCTCTTCTCTTAAATTCTTCTAATGTTACTAAAGCTCCATCATATAATAGTTTATATTTAGATTCTTCTTCTAACTTTAATTGCAATTGTTCATTTTGATTTTTAACTTCTCGTATTTCCTTATGTCCATTTAATAAATATTGTTTTAAATCTGGAACTTTTATTTGTTGCACATCTGGCAATGTTTCTTCTGTAATCATTTCAGTCTGTTCTTTCTCTTTAAATAATAAATTAATTAGATTCATTTTCTCCTCCTAAATTTCTTCTATCTCATAGACACTTGGTTCATCACAACCATTGTAATAACTATAATGTACTAGCCTTAACTCATCTCTGCCTATTTCATTAAAGTATTTTGCGAACATTCTTGAATATTTTTCAAATTCTTTATCTGTTAGTAGTCTTACACTTTCAAAATCTCCAGCTGCTCCATATTCATATTCTAATTGATAATCTAAAAAATAGTCTGTTTTATTATTATTAAAATCTTCTCCATAGCCAATTGTAAAATCATTTTCTGTATTATAGTCATCTTTTACCTTAAATTTCTCTAACAATAAACCTACTACCCAGTCGTCATCATTTTCTAATTCCTCTATTATATTTTGAGGTATCTTAAATCTTACACATTTTTTTCTTACATAATCACTCATTATTCTTCTCCTCCTACTTTATATATGGCAATCTACTATAATTAAGTATTTATCTTGATTTTCTGGTTTATTAATTGTTTCTGTAAATTTCTCTAAGAATAGTTGTTCACTATCTTTTGTACTATCATTCATGGCCCACCAGCCCATTTTTCCTTTTTCATGCCAACCTGTTTCATCTAATAATGCCCAACAAGAAAATGTACTTTGCATTTTTGCATAATTTTCTTTTGTTTCATATCTTTCTATATAATACTCTTTTTTATAAACTTCCCATTTAATATCTTCTTTTTCTTCTTCAGTTATTGGTTCTTGTCCTTCTACATAAGTTTCCCAAAATCTAATTGCTTTGTTATATGTATTTTCAAATTCAATAGCTTTTTTAAAGTCTATGTCTTTTATTCTTGCACCATCTACCCATTTATATCCTATTGGAGATTCTTTTCTTAAATTGCTTCTTTGGTTTATTAAATCTTCTAAGCTAGTTTCTGATATTACATCTTCATTATTTTCTTTAGTTAACAATGAATTTCTCCATCTTCCACCTACTGAATACCAATCCCATTTTGAATTAGGATTATATGTACTTAATTCATTTCCGTTCTTCATCATATTGTTCATATTCATCTATTTCTGCTTGGTATAATTCTTCATCTGTTTGGGCATTTATATATTTCAATTCCCAATCACTTAATTTTTTCCCTTCTTTTTGTTCTTTAGAATAATCTTCTTTTCGCTTTTTCGCTTCTTTAATTATTTCTTTTTTTGTTTTCTCTATATAAGGTTCTACTTCTAAATTCTCATCATAAGATGCTAACATTTCCTCTAATTTTTCTTTTTTTGCAGTTATAACTGCTACTGTAAAATGACTCATTATATTTCCTCCCTTGTAATAATTTTCAAATTTAAATCTGGATACTTATACTCAAATAATTTCTGCTTAATCTTAAATGTCTCTGTTTTCATTCCTTTTGTGTCCTCTACAATTGTTTGTCCATTTTCCTCGTAAACAAAATCTGCTATGTACTCTATTTTTCTGTGTGCTGTTCCATTCTTTTTGAAGCTTTCCTGTAGTAGAAATGGTACTTGCAGTCTCAAGTTACTTATCTGTTTTGCTCTCTGCAACAACTTTAATTCTTTATATCTTGTTGCTTCTAGATTACTATCAAACTTTATATTGTCTATTACTATTTTTTTATTTCTGTATTTGCTCATTTAATAACTCCTTTTCTATGAGATCCTTCCAGTTCATTTGATTAGCCTCAAAGTCCTTGCATCTGTATCTACTTTGGAAATTTTCATCTTCCAATCTTAAACAACCTGTACAGTACTTACATATACCTTTCATATCTTTTAATTGTTTCATAGGCTAGTCCTCACAGTTAGGACATTTATCTGTCCATTCACCATTTATATTTACACTTTTCCAATTGTTTGCTTTTTTATAATCTACTGCTTCTTGAAAATCTTCAAATTCGTCCACATAGTTACTACAATAATCACATTGTAATTCGTATTTATTTCCAACTCTTTCTATCATAACTACCTCCTTAAAATGGTAACGGTTCGTTTCGTTTATTCATCTCATCTACTAATTCATTTACTTTTTGAGCTATCAATGTTATCTTATCTCCTGTTAGCCTACCTTTTAAATCTAGCTTTTCTATTTCCCAAGGTCTCTTTGCTATCTTAAATTCTGTTTTTATATCACATAAATATCTAGTGTCAAATTCCCCTGGATTCCAATTTAGTTTTTTATCTTTATATGTTATATAAGCGATATGTTTTCCTTCTTCTGTCTTTACTTCTATTTTTGTGTTCTCCTCTATCTCTTCATTATGTATTCTTTCAAATAATTCATTACTTTTCATAACTACCTCCTAATCTATTCTTGGAATATGTTCGTAATTCAATGCCTCAAATCCTGACTGTGTTCTCTCATATACTGCTACTGTCTTACCTGTATAATCGCATTTCTTTTTACCTATTGTTTTTACATATCCCATTTTCTCTAATTCTGTTAATCTTGGTGCTGTATAATTCCTCTCTGTTGTATTTGTAAAACCTAAATCAAATAGTTCTACTGCTAATTCCTTTGCTGTTTTAGGTTTCTCCAATCTATTTAAAATTTGTATATATCTTATTTTTGCTTTATCTTGTATGTCATTAAAACTCATTTGTCTTGTTTCTGCTGTAATCATTTGTTAATCACACTCCTTTATTTGCATATAAGCTATTCAAGTTGTTATATTGTCGTTGGTCATAGTTGTTATAGCTTTTCTCTTTTAGTTGTTTTGACTGCTTATTTTCTGTTCTTTTTTTGTTTTCGTCAACAACCCAACTTAAAATTGCCCTGTAATCGCTTTTATATTCTTTTCCTTTAGATCCTTTATAGTTGTCAAGAATGTTTATACATTGGTCTGCGAACTCTTTACTATAAGTGCTTACTAACTTTTCGTATTCAGCATTGGTCATAGTAACAAAATCTGCAAAGTGTATTTTCTCTTCTTCCTTTTTCCCCTTAGAATCCTTTTTACTATTATTTTTTATTATATTTTTATTTATATTTATATTTTCATTTTCCATATGTTCTTCATATGAATTACATATGTTTTTCATATCTTCTTCATATGTTTCTTTCTTCTTTCGGTTATTTTTTCTACTCTCAGAATATGCCTTTCTTTTATTAGCTTCGTATTCTAACCTTTCATTATAATAGTAACCTTTATCATCTTTGATAAATTTACTAAATACCTTTTTAGTTGCACCAATACTTAGCATATCTTTTTCTTCTAAATGTCCTTGCTGATGTTGTAAGCAAAGTAGTTTTATATATATCCCTACTTCTTCGTTTCTCATCAACATAGTTCCCGAAAGGAAATCATTACTATAAAACAAAAACGCTGGGTCTTTCATCGCTTTCTCCTTTCGTAAATAAAGGGCTAGTATTTGTTGTCTAGCCCTTGTTGTCTTTAATCTTCTTTTAATTCTATGTCCTTAATTAGTTGTGTACCAAAGTCTTTGAAATTTTCGTATCCGCCTTTACGGCCACTAATTATCCATAATTCTTTATACATATTATCCTTTAATTTATTTACTAATTCTTTATCTTCGTAATAGCAATAAAATCTATCTTTTTCTATGTTTTTATTTTGTATCATTCCTTCCTGCGTCGGTGTATTTGTTAGGTATTCAACTTCTACTTTGTAATATGTTTTGAATGCATCTTGTTCTTGTGTTACTGATGTTATTCTTGCTAAATCTTTATCACTGCTTGGCTTATAATCTATATATCCATGCAATCCTCCTATTGCGAATGGAACAATTAAAAGTGCTATCCAAAGTATTCCTGATAAAATACCCCATCCTAATTCATATCTATCATCAGCTAAATATGCAAAGATACAAGCTCCTACTAATATCATTATCTCAACTAATATTGTTATAATTATCATTTTCATTCCTCCTATAAATAATTTTTACCTATTAAACTTATAAATTCTTCTTTTGTATGTCCCAGATTTATATACTTTTTTTCACAAGTTTCTTTTAACTTTAAATCTAAACTATGTCCTAGTTTGCCATGTACTCCAATAGTTCCTCTATGATGCTCAGCACATAACCAAACTTTAAATCCATTTTCTTCTGATATTTTTCTATTTGAACTTCCAAAATATATATGATGTTCTTCTACTGGACTATATAGTCCACATATATAACATCTTTTTTCTTCTTGTAATATCGATTTCATAATGCCTCCTTATTTAAAGGGCGCGTGGCACTAACAATAACAATTAAAAGGGGAATTTTGTTCATCTATTAGTGCCACTCCAACTGTCTAACAAACTCTTTATTTCAGCTGGTGTTTTGGTTTCTATTTCTAATTGCTTACATTCTTGTATTAGTAATTCAATCAATAAACTCATTTCTTTTGTGTTGTATGTACTAGAGCCATAATATGCTTGTACTTTTACACATTTATCTTTTCTTGATACTTCCCTTACTAGAAATCCTAGACCTTGTCTTCCCCATATTCTTTTAAAATCTTCAAATGCTTTTTCTTCTATTATCATGGCTTGAAATGTGCCTATATTTGAAATTGCATCTTTGTATATATCTTCTTTTGTTATTACTGCATCATTTGTTGTTAATTTTTTTGCAATTAAATCACATAGAACCCAACAATATGAATTAGCATCTAAGGACCTCTTTTTATACCATTTCTTTAGCTCAATATTTAGCTTATTTTCGTTTTTAAGTTGTTCGACAACACTTATCTCATTCGTATCTAAAACTATGCTTATTTTTGGTTTTCGTGTGTCAAAATCTATACTAATATCATTTATAATTCCTGTAGTTTGCATGGAAAAGCTCCTTTTTTCAAACATTCACTTAATATTTGTAGTCTTGGTAAATACTCTTTGCTTATAAAGTCTTCATCATAATCTACTTTGTGAAACTTCACTCTATCAATATCTATTTCGTTAAAATAATTTTTATAGTCTTTTTCTTTTAATGCATAAGAAACTATATATAAATTTCTTGTATTAAAAGCATACATTTCAACCTGTGCCTGTTTCCAATATTGCTTTGATACTTTAAATTCCTTGTCAATGTTGTGAGTTTTAACCTCATAAATGCAATCAGCTGTGTTCCCGTCCAAATTCACTCTTAATCTATCTATTATTATTTGCTTGTCCATCTCTAAATTTGGAATATTTAGTGCTTGTAATATTTTGTGTTCATAATTATTACCTGCTTTAGTAGCTTCTGTTGAAAAATTGTTTCTACTAAGTCCTAGTTTAATTAACCACCAGTTTTCAAATGTTTTTGTATTCCAATTTCCAACAACCATACTTGTATCTGATGCACCTATGTAACCACTTCTATCTTGATTTTGTATCAATGTTAGCTAAATCTCTCTCAAAATTACTTAAAGTATCAAAATAACTAAATAATGCTTTTACTTCGTCTTCTGTTTTGTGTAATTTTTCAGCAATTTCTTTTACTGATAATCCTTCTTTTAGTTTTTGAGTATAAATTTGTTGACATCTTTCTTTTATCTTAAATATGTCATGTCTTGATAAATCATCTTCCCAGTTATTTTTAGAGTCTTTCAATTCTTCTTTTAACCATAAATCAAATCCTAAACCAGTTCTTATAGCAACTCCTTTAACGAATAATCTAGTTTGACAATTCCATAACCTTTGTTGGCTCATAGAGTTATCTTTAACTGGATTTGAACCGTTTGTAACAGGTCCTCTTTGAATAAATTCTAAATCATCTATTACAATCTTTACTGCTGTTTCATATACTTGATTTATATTTCCTTTACTGTCTTCAAATTTTCTTTCAGTCATATACAAACTGCTTCCTGTTATTTCATTTGCAATTGGTTCAAAATAAACTTTTTCAGCTCCGTTTTCGTGTAATAAATCAACAACTTTTGCCCAATTCAAATAGTCTGCTCCATCTCTTTGTTCTACCCATTTACTTACATCAACTCTTCTTAATTCTTCATAACTTTTTAACATTAAATTACACTCCTCTCGTATCGATAATTCATTTCCGCATATTCTCTTTCTTGTTCTGCACTTAATTGTTCTGACACTTCTTCAAATTCATTTTGCGCTTCAAATTTAATAAGTTTTAGCTGTTCAATATAATTCTTATCTGTTAATTCGTCCATTAACGAATTAAGTGAGCTTATTAAATTGTCTAGTTCGTCGTATCTGTCTTGTAGTTCCATTGACTTTCCTTTCTATCTATGTTACAATAAGCATAGAGTTCATATATATTTATTATTGAAATCTAGCTAGTTTTGAGATTGGTAGTCGCGAACTAGCTCTTTTATTTTGTTTAGAACTACTTTTTCACTGTCTACTGGACAAGCAATAGTTCTATCTGCTACATCTTTTAATAAATCTTGTAGCTTCATATTCTCTTTAACTAAAATTGTGTTATTATGTACTTCTTGTTTTCTTAGATCTTTAAGTTGTTTGTTTTCAAAACTTAAATCTCTAACTTGTCTTGCTAATTCAACATTTCTTGAATTTGACTCGTCTATTTTTGTTTCTAGTGTTTCTTTATAGTACATAAAAGCTATTAAAACAATTAGTATTACTAATGCTAAAAACAATGCCATTTCCTTCATCTCCTTTCTTGTAAAATTTTGTAAAATTATGTATAATTACCTCATACTAAAAATATTTTAGAAAGTGAGGTGTCTGATTTTGTCAGAAAATATCGTTGATGCTTTTATATTTATGTCTCTTCTCATTCTATTTTTTGGCGGTATTGCTTATATAGCATATAATTTTGAAGAACAAGAACATCGACATAAGATAGAATTAGAAAAAGTCAAGCAAGGTATATTTGATTCACTTCCTCCTAAAGAATCGTTTTTCAAGAAATATGGAAAACATATCTTAATAATTCTAAGTATCACATTTCTAATAATCTTTATTTGCTATATATTTAAAATACCAAGTGATTTAGCAAAATACATATTAGAAATAATAAAATAATCTGTTGTAGTAACCACACTAATGCAAGTATAGAAACGAACCTTGTTGTAAGATTTTGCCTCTTTTCAATAAGTAGTATTAATTTTTTATATTTGCATTCTTTTCCTGTTTCCATTTTTCCCTCCTAAAATCCTATTGCTATAAATACAGCCCATAACAATCCAAATATTGCACAATAAATATATTCTTTAATTCTTTGTTTTGTCTTTTTATTTACTTTCTTTTTCATTCGTTTTTCCTCCCTTCTAAACTAATATTGATTTTGCTTTTTCTAATTTTGTCTCTGCTTCAATTGCTCTTTTTAATACTGCTTCATATTGTTGATAAGAAACTCCACCATTTTTATAGACTTTTACCTTATATTGATTATCAGTTTTCAGTCCTTCAAGTTCTCCTTTTAGCAATTGTTTTTTTACTTCTGCTTCTCCTATCCCTGTTTGCTTTGCATAACCTCTTGCAGATAAAAAGAAATATGGTACTTCTGACATTTATTTCGCCTCCTTTGCAACCGTTTCACAATTTGTGAAAGTAAAAGGTATAAAAATATCTTGCACTTCACAATCTAATAGTTTCGCAATAGCTTCAGCTTTTTGTTTTGGAATTTTTCTTTGATTGTTTTCATACATGTTGTAACATCCTACTGAAACATCAATGTTCTCTGCCATTAGTTGTTGTGTATAACCTTTTTCTTGTCTTTTCTTCTCCATTTCTGTCATCATATCGCCTCCTTATTTTTACTATTTGTGAAATCTGCAATTATAATATAACAACTTGTGAAAGTTGTCAATGGTTTTTTAACATTTTGTGAAAATATTTTACAAGTAGTGAAATAAATGCTATAATATCAATAGATTTCACAATTTGTAAAATATAAAGGAATGATTAAAAATGGATAATATTTTAGGAAAAAGAATTGAATTAGAAAGAACTAGATTAGGTTTAAATCAGATAGAACTTGCAAAAAAACTAAACTTATCTTCTAGTGCATCAATTTCTCAATACGAAAGTGGCGAAAGAACTCCTAGTGATGATATAAAATTAAGAATGGCAGAATTATTTAATTGTAGTTTGGATTACCTTATGGGTAAATCAGATGTACGAAATCCACAGCAATCTGATCCTCTTGGGCTTGCTAAAGTCGGTTTTAGTATGGACAAATATACCCCACCCACAGATTCACAGAGAGAGCAGATAAAAGGATTGTTAGAAGTTATATTAAAAGATAATAAAAAGAATATGGAGAATAAATGAAATTAGATAATTTATATGATTTAACTGAAAAAGAAAAGATAAAAGTATATGATTGGCATATAGAAGATGCAAATGGCATTTATTTAAATATTGATAAAATAAATGCCATTGCTCTTAACTATGATAACATTGGTACTTATGTAGAAGAAAAGTGTGTATTAGCAGAAGAACTTGGACATTATTATTATGAAGCTACTTATTCTCTATACTGTCAAGATTTGCAGGTTATATCAAAGCAGGAACGAAAAGCTAAGAAGTGGGCATACAATGTGCTTGTCCCTTACGAGGATTTGCGTAGAGCAATTAAAAATGGTTTGACAACAGTTTATAGCTTGTCAAATTATTTTGAGGTTACAGAGGCTTTTATAAGCAAATGTGTTGCATTTTATATAGAAAAATATGGAGATTTTACAGAAGAAGCATTAAGTTATTAGTGTTTCTTTTTTTAGAAAGGATTTGAATATGGCAAAGAAAACAAACTGTAAAAAAAATGGAACTGAATATTACAGATTACACAGAAAAATAAATGGCAAGTACGAAGATTTTTACGGTGCAAATAAAAGTGATGCTGAAGAAAAGTTTTATATACGAAAAAAGGAAGTCGAAGAAGGAATATTACAATCTAAAGATATTCCTATTGATTCTTTAATATATAAATGGCTATTTCAAATAAAAAAGAATGAATTAAAACCTTCTTCTTTCCAATCTTATGAAGGCACTTTTAGAAATTATATAAAGGATTCAGATATTGCTGATATAAAAGTATATAATACTAAATCTATACAAATACAAGAATATTATAATAAACTAGGTAAAACAAAATCATACTCACAAATAAAAAAGTTACACAAATTATTGAAGCAATTTTTTATTTACGCTGAAAACGAGGGATATATTATTAAAAATCCTTGTAACAACATTACAATTCCAAATAAACAGTCTAAAACTAAATCAGATAATATAGAATATTTTAGTGAAGAGGAAATTGAAAAATTAAAAACTGCCTTTGAAAATAATAAATTTTATAATTTAATATTAGTTGCTCTAGGAACAGGATTAAGGCAAGGCGAATTGTTAGCTTTAAAATGGGAAAATGTGAATTTAAAGGATAAATATATTGAAGTAAAAGAAAGTGTAAAAAAAGTATATGTTTTTGATTCCGATGGAAATAAAAAACTCGAAACAATATATCAAAAACCAAAAAGTTTAAGTTCTATTAGAAAAGTTGATTTACCAGACAAAATAATTGATATTTTATCTAATATGAATAAAAATACAGTATTTGTTTTTGAAGATGAAAATGGTAACCCATATTCTGCTAAAACACTTTTTGGCAATTGGAAAAAAGTATTAAATGATAACAATATACCATATAAAAAATTCCATTCATTAAGACATACTTATGCTACTATGCTATTAACAAAAGGTGTTGATTTAAAAACTGTACAAGATTTAATGGGACATTCAGACATAACTATTACTCAAATTTATTTACATGTACTGCCTAAAACTAAATCTGATGCAGTTAACAGATTGAACGATTTATTATAATCCAAAGTGGGAAAAAAGTGGGAAAATAAAAAATAGAGTAGCAAGAATTTGTTTTCAAATTCTTGCTACTCTAACATTTCATTAATTTGGTGACCCCTACGGGAATCGAACCCATGATTCAGCCTTGAGAGGGCTGCGTCTTAACCGCTTGACCAAGGGGCCTTTTAACTTGCTTTATTAATATACCACATTTGTATATTTTAGTCAATACAAGCACATATAAATTTTATATGTTTAATATCTCTTTTAACCTCTCGTCTTGTTTAGTTAAGTACAAATATCCTATTAGAGCTTCAAATGCTGTTGCATACATATAGTCCTGCATACTTGCATTTTTAGCAATATGATGAGTTTGTGTATTTCTTCCTCTTCTAGCAATCTCTTTTTCCTCTTCTGTAAGACTATTTTCAATATCTTTTAATGTTTCTGCCTGCGCTTTAGCCTTTACATATTTTATTGATTTTATATGTAATTCGTGTGGCTTTAATCTTGTAGTATCTACTAATTTTGTACGGATGTATAACTCATATACGCAATCTCCAACATAAGCCCATGTTAATGGTGACATTTGGTTTATTTCTTCTATTTTTTTATTTCTATTAAATATTTCCAATTTCTTCTCCTTCTACTTTTTCAAGAGTAATTCTGCCTAACCTTCCGCTTCTAAAATCATCTATCAAAATATTAGCAACTTTTTCTATGTTTATTTCTTCACCAGAAATAACAGCTCCTCTTTTTTTGCCAATCATATTCATAATTTCTAATACTTTTTCATTTTCTCCTAATTCTTGGTTTTGTATTATATTTTTTATTTGCTCCTCACTTAGTTTATACCTTTCTATTAAGTTTTGCATATAATTTTTAATCATAGTTTTTAATAGTTCAAAACCAATTTCCTCTGTCTGTAAAACATCATCTTTAATAGTTCCTGTAAAAGCTAAATACATTCCTATTTTCTCATTATTTATTTTAGGCCATAAAACGCCAGGAGTATCTAATAATTCTATTCTATCTGATACTCTTATCCATTGTTTTTTTCTTGTAACACCTGGTTTATTTCCTGTTTGAGCTGCTGTTTTTTTAGCAATTCTATTTATAAATGATGATTTTCCTACGTTTGGTATTCCTAAAATCATTATTCTTATTGATTTTCCAACTCTTCCCTTGCTTTCATACTTGTCGTTATCATAAATTTGCTCTATTTTTTTTGTTACTTCTTGTATTCCTTTTCCTGATACTGAATCAACTAAAACCGCAGGAATATTATTTTTTTCAAAATATTCTATCCACTTTTTATTTTCTTTTTCACCAGACAAGTCACACTTATTTAAAATAACTAGCCTTTTTTTATCTTTTATAATTTCCTTTATATCAGGATTTTGACTAGCAAGCGGTATACGTGCATCTAATATTTCTGCAACTATATCAATTAGTTTTAAATCTTCTATTATTTGCTTTTTTGTTTTAGCCATGTGTCCGTGGATACCAATTGATACTCGTAGATGGTAAACTTTTTGTGCTTTCATCCATCTTTTTATTTTTTCTCATTTTTCTTTTTTGATACATATCCATTATTTATCACTTCCAATCGTTTTTATAATTTCAATTTCATTATTAGAAACAACACTAATATATTTTATATTATTATCAATATTTAATCTAATAATCTCGGTTATATTTAATTCTTTTCTTATAAATTCTTCTAATATACTTTTTGATATTGATTTATTGTTTTCACAATTCTTTGTTCTGTAATAATTAGAACAATAATAATAAATTTTACCTTTAGATGTTCTTTTTATCATATTACTGCCACAAAATTTACACTTTGAAATTCCAGATAATAGGTCAATTAAACCTAACATTATAACCTGATAGAATATTTTCTAAATAATTATCTGATTCTATATGATTTCTTCCAAATCTTGATAAATCTTTTACAATTACTGTATTTAATTTCCAATCTACTATATCTTTAAACATTCTTTTATATTCCGGTCTATTAAATGTTGTTCCTGAATATCCATCATCTATATAAAAATCAAATAATTCTAACTCTTTATTCTTTTCAATATATGAGAAGTAATTATTAACTTTTGATTAGTAACACTATTTGATTCATCTTTTATTTTATCTTCTTTAGATAATCTAATATATCCTGCTACTTTATATTTTTGCATTACTAATCACCTCTCTTTTACTTTTCAATTATATTTGTTATCAATACAAATTCTTCTTTTCCAACCTGATGCCATATCATTAAATCATTATTTAAAAAACCGGTTTTGCTCTTCAAAGTAACTTCATAAGGGAACCCTTTTGTTATTACTCTAGTTACTCTGCACCCCTTGCAGTTCTTATTATTAATAGTACCCGAAAAATTGTAAGTAACAGAATCCGAATCACATGATAAAGATACATCACCTTCTTCATTTGAAAAAGCAAATGCAAATGAAGAATTTGGTTCTAATAATTTGACTACCTCAATCTTAATTTTTAATTCATTACTGCTTATCTTATTTATTGTACACAAAAGATTTTCAAATTTACTTTTATATGTTTTTGAATTATTACCATTTATCAAATCAAATAAATTTCTTATTGTATTTTCAAAACCGTCTACATACATATCTAAATATAAAGTATTTAATAAAATTTGTGGCGGATAACATTCGTCTATTTTTATAGGTATAAATCTTAATCCGTCCTTTGCTGATTTATATAAAGCTGTTTGCCATTCTAAATCAACCATTGAACTATTCAACGAATTATTGCTAATGAAATAAAAAAACCATTTGCATTTTATTAATCCATCATTCATTTTTCCGATAATACTTTCACCAGGTTTAATAGACCACGAATCGTAAAATACATTATCTTCACCATATATTTCTTTTAATCTTACAGCAATAGGTTCAACTATATCCTTATCTTTATAATTATGACTTAAGAAAATCATATATTTTCCACCTCTCCAAACTTTTAATATCTTTTACTTCTTGAACGTTTCTACTTCTACTTCTAATTTTATTTTAATTATTATTTTATCCCCTCTAATTTATTCTATTCTTTAATTTCTAATTGTTTCTTTTCTCTTTCTAGTTCTTTCAAACTCTTTTTAGGTGTTGGCATTTCTTCTGGCATCATCCCACCAATATCTGCAATTGCTTTTCTAACTTTTTTCCCAACTTCATAATGTACGTCTTTCGCTTCTTTTTCACCTTGCACATTGTCTTTTAAAAGTTTTTGCTTAGTTTGATTTATCCTAAATAAATTAGCTACTAACTCATCTTCATTCATATTATCTAAAATATCTTCTCTATAGCGCAATTTCTTTCTTTTAAAAATATCATCAGCAGTTTCGCCATTATATAATCCTTTATATCCAGCATTATGAAATTCTGCCATATTTTTAACACCTGCAGCTGAAGCAACTTTTTGAAGTGTATAGTTACCTTGTTTTGTTAATTTTCTTTGATAAAATCTTTTTTCATCATCTGATAAAGAATCATATTCTTGTTCTGTTATTTCCTGTTTTCTTGTTTGAACAGCAAAATATGTTTGTCCTAAGGCAACAACTTCTTTACTTGGATCAGCATTTTACACTATCAAATAGCATATGTATCTTGATAGTTTATAATCTTGTATATTAGCAACAGCATTATTGTTTCTTCTTGACAACTTGTTGACCTCAACAAGTTGTTCATCCACATTAAATCCAGAATTATTACAAGCTTCTTTTGCTTTTTTTAAAACCTTTAAAAAATTTCTCCAATCTCTATATTCTAAAACTTTTGAAAGTTCCCTAGCATACCAATATTCATTTCCATGTTCATCTATATGTTTTATATTTTCAAAAGTATTGTTAGTATGTTTATTTTCAATTTTTTTCATCGTTACCTCCTTTTCTATTAATTATATTAAAGTTTTCCTAAAATCTCCATTACTCAGTTAATATTCATCTTATTTTCATTACTCATTTTATTCACCTATTTTTTTATTTTAAATACATTCTATATTTTATCATAAAAGCAAGTGATTTTCAACTAATCACTTGCTTCATATAATTTACATTAAGTTTTATATACTTTTCCTGTAAAACTATCAACTAAACACATTCACGGTTTATATAATTTAGTAGCTCATTTTTTATTTCTTCATTTGATACTTCGCTTATACTATTAGCATATTCAAGTACATCTTCTTCCATTGGTAAATTTGATTTATCAATTTTAAACTTTTCTAATATTGGTATTATTTTTTCTTCCATTGTAGGATAATATTTGTATAATGTGTCATAAGCATTTAATGGCTTATCTGGCTTCGTATATCTAGCACTTTCCCAATCTAATACCATTTCAACATAATCTATATAGTCTTTTTCTATTTCATTCTCATGATGTGATGATAATTTTCTATGTATTTGAGATACATCCTTTTTATCATAAAATAAAAACATAAACATTTTATCCAAATCATGATTTTTTATCCTACATAGAATTTCATCTTTATCTTCTCTTATATACTTATTAGCTAAGTACATAACTACTTTTCGATGTTTATATGTATATTTTAAATTTGATTCATTTTTCATAATATTTTCCATCCTTTTATTTTCTATTATTATGATTGATTCATAATTTTTACAAATTGACTTTCGTCAATTTCTTTATGTTCAAGTAAATATTCAACTGCTTTTTGAGTTTTTTCTTTATTTTCTGTCAATATTTTAATTGTTTTATCATAACATTCGGCAAGTATTTTATTAGCTTCCTCATATATGTATTTACCAGTGTCTTTCTCATCTGGAAATGTATATAATCCCATGTCTGACATTCCAAATCTTGTAATCATATTAGTTACAATCTTAGAAGCTTTTTCTAAATCACTACCATTACCAGATTCATGTTCTCCAAAATAAACTATTTCATTACACATTCCACCTAAAAGTCCACATATTCTATTCAAATATTCATTTTTGCTTGATGTATATTTAAAATTAGTATTATTGTATTCAACATATCCTAGTGTTCCAGTACCTTCAGCATTTATAGTAATTTTTTTAATTCCTGGTAATTTTTCTAATACATATCTTATAGTTGCATGTCCAATTTCATGAATTGCTGTTCTTCTTTGAGATTTTTCATCAATAAAATCCGGATTTATCATAGATTCACCAGCAAACATAGTTCTTGTCATATCTTGAATTGATGGTATGCATTCTTTTGTTACTAAAGTAATGTCCCCATCTTTTTTTGCAAGTTTTAATAATGTATTTTGTACAACTTTATCTACAAACCTACCATTTCCATTATTCTCCACATTACAAAAATACTTCATCACTTGTTCAACATTTTCTTTTGCATCATCTTCAATTTTCAAGCCTAATGCTGCTATTTTTCTATAATATATTTCACAATATTCTTCATCTGTATAATCCGGAAAATTAAATATATAACCAACTCTTGATGCAATACCTGAATTTATATTTAAGAATTCACCCATTTCTTCTTTGTAACCTGCAAATATTACTACAAATTCTCCTTTATGGACTTCCATTGCTTTAATTAAAGTTGCAACTGCTTCTGAACCAAAATCATTTCCTGATTTACTACCTTGTGCTAGAGTATAGGCTTCATCTATAAATAACACTCCTCCCATTGATTTTTCAATTACTTCTGAGGTTTTTTGTGCTGTTTGTCCTACATAACCTGCCACTAAATCTTTTCTTTCAACTTCTACTAGTTTATTTTCATGAATCATTCCTAAATCAAATAAAATTTTTGCAATAATTCTTGCTACAGTTGTTTTTCCCGTACCTGAGTTTCCTGTAAAAATCATGTGTAAATTTTGATTTGGTATAACTAAGTTTTGCTCTTCTGCTTTTTTCAAGAATTTTATATAATTCTCAAATTCTTTAATTTTTTCTTTTAAATCTTTTAGTCCTACCAACTCATTAAGCATTTTATCTGCATCATAATTTGTATAATTTGTATTATTTAATTCTTCTATTGTTGGTATGTCATCTATAGTAATTACTCTTATATCTTTTGTTTCTCTTAATGCGTGTTGCATAACAACTTCCTGAATTAGTTTGTCTATAAAACGTCCATTTCCAAAGTTCTTTTTCTTAATAAAATAGTCGAAAATCTTTAATAGTTTTTTATTCACATTCTTATCCACTGAATATCCCATATTCATCATTTTCATAAAGAACATTTGATTTAGTTCAGCACTAGTATAATCTTCAAAGTGAAATGTATAACCAATTCTTGAAGATATTCCTGGATTTATATCTAAAAATGTCTTCATTTCATCTTTATATCCTGCAAAAATAACCACTAAATCATCCTTATGATCTTCCATTGCTTTGGTTAAAGTTGCAACCGCTTCAGCTCCATAATCATTTTCTGCTTTATTTCCTTGTGCTAGAGTATAAGCTTCATCTATAAATAAGACCCCTCCCATTGCCTTTGCAATTACTTCTGCTGTTTTCGGTGCTGTTTGTCCAATATAACTTGCAACTAAATCTTTTCTTTCAACTTCTACTAATTTATTTTCTGAAATCAAGCCTAAGTCATATAACATTTTAGCCATAATTCTTGCCACCGTTGTTTTTCCAGTACCAGGATTACCTGTAAAAATCATGTGTAAATTTGATTTATTCATTTCTAATCCTAAGTTTCTAGCTTTTACTGTATATAGTGCATACTTTTCAAATTTTTTTATATTTTCTTTTACTGTATTTAAGCCTATTATTTTCTTTAAGCTTTCATCCACAGTTTCTCTTCTATAAATATTATCTGGTAAAACAAAATCTTTTTTACTTATACTATAATTTGCTAAGTATCTTGCTAATTCCTCATTTTGAAATGGGAAAAATTCTGCATTTATACTCACATAATCTATAAATTTTTCTTTAATTTTTTCTCTAAGTTCTGTATCATTTCTTAGCTTGTTCAACATTTCATTATTTAAACTTTTATAATATAACTCAAATAAATCATCTATTGATAAGTTTGAAATTTCATATCTATTATTTTGATATACAAATTTAATTTTTGAATCTAACATTAAAAATTCGTCAATTGACTTTTTGTCAGATGCTAATATAATATAATCTTCTCCAAATAAAGATGTTATCAATTCAATTACTCTATTAATTCTTTTTAAAGTAATATAATTAACATTATCTTCACTATTTATATTTTTATATTCCTTAATAAATTCTTTTATATCTGTTAAAACATACAAATGCTTATTGCTAATAGAAAGTTCTTTTACAGTCCATGTTGTAGTACCTGGAATTTCCAGCTTCTCGTATGTATTTTTGAATGCTAAATTATGAATGCTTAAGTATTCCGGTTCATCATTATCAATTTTATTATTTGCTTTTAGTAATTTGCATATTCTATTGGCCAATTCAATTTTTCCTGTACCTCTTTCACCCTCAATAGATATATGTAATCCTTCTTCTGTATTTATTTTATCTATTAGTTGTTCAATATTTTGAGCTTTATTCTTATATTCTAATATTCTTTCAGTTTCTTGAGCTCTTTTTTGTTTAGCTTCTTCTTCAAATTTACATAACTGTTCTTCTTGTTCTTTCAAAGCCTGTTCTTCTATTTCTTTTTTATTTTCTTCATAATATTTTCTATCTTCTTCAGCTTGTTTCCATTGCCCTGTTTTATCAAGATAAAAAAGATATCCAGCAACATCAAATATACAATATGGTAGTGCACAATTCCAGCTATTACATTTATACAATAATTTTTTTACATTTCTTGTAACATTTCTCCATCCTTTAACAGGAGTATCTTTATACTTTAATATATTTTCAATATTATCTGAGTTAAATTTATATACATTACAGTCAAATGGTAGATGTATTTTTGCTGATGCATTTTCTCCGTCTTGGCTTCCTCCTTGTTCTACAAACACCATATTATTTTTAAATAATGCTAATGCTATATCAAATGTTTTCCCTGGAATTTTTTTAACTCCGTCTTCTACAGTCCATCTAAATGTGAAATAATCACTTTCAAATTTATTTCTTCTATATTCTTCTCTATCTTTTAATTTTGTTTCTAATAATCCCTTGTTTTTCAAATATAAAATGTAACCAGCATAGTACTTAGGACATTTACTATATTTACATTTAATACATGAACTGTTTTCATAATCATTTGGTAATGTTGTAAAATTATTTGAACTTTTATTTATCATCTCATTATTTTCTATTTTTTTCTTTAATATAACATCATTTGTTTCTTCCTTTTGAAATCTGTTATCACATAAACTAAGAATTTTACTTGAAATTTCAATTTTATTCTTTTCATTTACAACAACTTGTTTTAATGAAACTTCTCCTTTCTTTAGTATTGTGATACACAGTTCTATAAAATCTAATGAAGCAAATCTTAATCCTTGAACCAAATTCCATTCAAAGTCATAATCAACTATTTCAAGATTTTTTAAAGTACCTATATCTTTTAAAATTTGTTTTGTTTCTTTAGAATATTTATCGACTACATTTTCACTACTATTTGTTGTATTTTCACCATTTTTTTGATTCTTTCCTTCTTTCTCATCTGATGCCTTTACTTCTTTAAGATTATCTCTTGTATTATCTTCACTATTATTATTTTTTTCATAAATTTTAAAAATTTCTTCATTTAAATTATCATGTAAATTTTTATTATATTTCTCTATTAATTTATCTAATTTTCCTTGTTCTATTTCTTTATTCTCTTTGTTTGTTACAATTGCAGTAATATATTTATATAGATTCAAAAATTCTTTTGATATATCTTTATTATCTAATGTATTGTTTATCATTTCTTCATCAAAGTTTACTTTTCCAATATAATCATCACTATTTTTAAGAGAATATTTTAATACTAATTTTTTCAATTCTTGATATATCCAATTTTGCAATTCATATTCAGAATTTTCATTTTTGCTAAGTATTGGATAAGCAAAGTAATATACATTGTTTATAGAAATAATTTTAGGTAATAATATTACTCCTTTTTCTTGAAAGTCATTTTTTTCTTTCCATTTTGCTTTTATTAGTTCCAATTTTTTTAAAACATATTCATCCATATTTTATTTCCTTTCTCTTTCAATTCATTCATATTCTAACATAACAAAAAATAATTTTCAATAAAATTACAATGTATTAAAAAATGCCTCAGATTACTCTAAGACATTTTATTTATGTATTTTTATAATTGTTCCTCTTGTTGTTCTTTTTCTTTTTCCATAATTTGTTCTCTTACATCAGAAGTTATACTTTCAGTAATATCCATAATAAACCTTTTCAAATGGTCTTGATATGGATCTGTTACTATTTCAGTATATTTCTTTGCTCCTTGTTGTATTGTAGTCTTTTCACTCTCCATACAATCATTAAATAACTTTACACTTTTTCTATTTACAAGTCTTCCTTCTTTTCCTTTTCTAAAAACACTTAATTCTGGTGATGTTATAAATCCATAGCAAATAGGGCTATATCTTCTCATAAATTCACTTTTTAGTAATTGTTTTAATAGTTCTCCGTCTCTTTGTGGTATTGAACCTTCATGTACAGAAAAATCAATTTTTAGCCATTCCTAGTAATTCTATAAAAATTGGTCCTTTCATCTTAGCTATATTGTCACATATATATTTTAAATTTTCTTCTATTTTATTCTTTTGTTCATTTATTTCTTCAGATGAATACTGCATAAAAATACTCCTTTAAAAAACTTTATTTAATATTCTTTTATATCTGTCAAATAACATATTTTCTTCTGTAGTATTCATTAAAACGGCTTGATACATATTAGTATAATACCATTTTTGCTCTTCTTTTGGTTTATTAAAGCTTTTCCAAACTTCTTCCCCTTCTTCTTGATACAAATTGTACAAAGACTCTAAATTGCTGATCTTATCTGCACATTCCACAAGTTTTCCATCCATACTTGCTGTTTTTATTTTATTTATTGCTTCTATTTTTCTTTCTTTCCATGGTAAACTTTTATTTTCTGAAATATCATATCCACATCTTGTTCTGTTTTTCTTTTTTGACCAGTATGTGCTTTTGTTGCAAAATATATAGCATAATCAATTAGTTCTAATTCGCCTTTTTTCATTTTTAATTAGTCTCCCTATACTTATTTATATAAATACTACTGACAATAATAACATTGTCAGTAGTATTTATGATATTATTTTTATAAAGTTCTATATTGATTTTTATCTGCTCTTTCATCAAGCTTTCTATCATATTCTTTATTTTTATAAAACCAGTCTGTTTGTTTATCCACAGGGTTAACTTTTCTGCTTTTATCAACTAATACATCAAATAAAGCTGCTACTGGTATTACTAAAGCAACCAAACATACAAGTAATCCCATGTATAAGTTTAATGTTCCCGAATTATTTATCATAGTTTCTACATTTTGATACATATATATTCCATAGTAGAATATATGTGATATTAAATATATTATTGCAGATAATAATTTTCTTTTTATAATAAAGCATATACATATAAATGTAATGAATAACAATAATATTTCCATTATCATGTCCATTGGTGGTAAAACAAGCTCTGTTCCCATAGAATATAATGCTGTTGCTACAACTCTATATAACCAAAAGGCAAATGCAAATATAGCAATCAACCAACTAGATAAATTTTTCATATATTTTTCCATCCTTTTTTACTAAACAAGTTTCTTATGTATATATGTGGAGTTATCAAACCTGAAAACTTCACACATAATTTTTTATTAGTCTACAAAATTAAATTCATCTTCAAATTTCTCTTTGAATTTTTCAAATACTTTGTTAAGTACATTTTCATCTTCTACACTAACATAAGATTCTTCTTCTTCTGATTCTGTATCTTCTAGTTTTAAGATTACAACCTCTCCTGGTTCTTCTGTTTCTTCTTCATCTACTGGTAAAAGAACAACATATTCTTCTCCTTCATATTCAATTAAGTCTAGAAATTCAAATTCTACTTCATTTCCCTCCTCATCATTAAGTACTAATATATTGTCTAATTCTTCTCCTTCATTTTCATTTTCAACTTTCTTGTTTAGATCTTCACTCATTTTATTTTTTCTCCTCTCGTTTTTTATATATTATAAATATTGTATCTCTACAATGTTAATATCTGTTTAATTTTCTTTATTTATTATTTGTATTTTTATATTGTTTATACATTGTTTTTTCGCTTATTTATATATGTTTCAAGAATATATACTGCTGAAATTGTATCTACTAATTGTTTCTTTTTATTTTTATCAATATTCAAATAGTTCATTGTTTTATGCGCTGCTACTGTAGTTAGTCTTTCATCTATTGTTTCTATTGAAATTTTAGGAAATTTACATTTTAATTTATGTATAAATTTAGTTGTTACTTCTACTCTTTCTGTTTTACTTCCATCCATATTTATTGGCATTCCAATAACAAATGTATCAATTGAATATTGAGATAAAATTTCATCCAACCTTTTTAAGATTAACTTATCATTTCCATTATGGTGAATAGTTTCTAAACCTTGTGCAGTAATTTCTAATTCATCTGTTATAGCTAGTCCTACTCTACTATCTCCATAATCAATTCCTAATTTACGCATTCTATTATTCGTCCAATCCTATATAGTTTTTTACCATTTTTTCTAAAAGTTCATCTCTTTCAATTTGCCTAATTAGATTTCTTGCATCATTATGACTTGTAATATATGTTGGATCTCCTGATAAAATATATCCAACTATTTGATTTATAGGATTATATCCTTTTTCTTCTAAAGCATGATATACTTCTTTTAAGATTTCCCTTGCCTTTATGTTTTTGTCCTTTTCAACTTTAAAGCTAACTGTTTCATCTGATATCATATTGATTTTCCTCCTTATAAATAATTAATTGTATTTTCATTATTTGAAGCTGTATCTAAATACTCTTCTAATTTTTTTGTAAGTCCTTCTAGTGCAGTTCCTTTATAATATGTAGATAATACTACATTTATTTTTGGAATTGCTTCTTTATTTTTGTCTACAGTTATTTTTATGTTTTCAACTTTTTCTTTTACTTGACTCATAAAACTAACAATAGCATCCATTTCAATTCCAGAAAAGACTATAGCAAATTTTGGTCCCATATATCTAACAAATATGTACTCATCAGATAAATCTTGCTTTACTTTTTCGCTTACCGCTGTAATTATTTCATTTCCAGTTTTTCTTCCTAATGTATCATTTATTTCTTCTATGTTTGTAATTTTAAATAAACACACTGTCGAAGTTGTATATTTATCAATTGTTTTTTTACCTTCTCCAAATAGATACTCAGCTGATTTTAATTTTGTAAATTTATCTTCTCTAACTATATTTTCTATTATTTGCTGTTTTTCTACAGTCTTTAATACTGATACAATATTATTTTTTACAACTTCTAGTATTGTTGTATCAATATTATCAAATTCATGAGGTTTACTGCCTTCAATAATCCAATAACCAATATATACATTATCTATGTAAAGTGGAAAAAATATTGCTGATTTAGCTCTTTCAAATTCCATTTTTTGATATGGTAATCTTTCCCCTTCTTTTTCAATTGTAATATATTTTGGAATTGCTGACTGTATACTGTCTTTAAATGTTTCTTCACTTTGTAAGTTTCTTAACACTTCCCAATGTTTTTTATCAACATTTGATGCTTTAATTACATATTCAGTACCATTATATACAACTATTGTAGAATATTTAATATTGTATCTTTCAATTAATATATTATTGATTTTTTGAATTTTTTCATTTACAGAGGTGACTTCGCTTATAGTATTCATAAAATCTTGTAGTATATTTAAATTGGTTATTTTTTGATTTATGCTGTTAAAGTTTTCTATTTTTTTACTTATTGATAAGTTATATGCAAGTAATGCTACAATTATTAGTATTAATATTATTATTATTGCTAATGGCAAAAAGCTCACCCCTTTTTGTAAGAATATTTTAATAGTTATTTTTCATTTTATTTAGTGTGCTATTCATACTAGCTGAGAAATTGTTTCCACTGCTATATGAATTATATGTTTTATTGTTTCTTGTTGTATTATTTTCAACTAAAGGATATACCATATCACTCAATGTATTAAGTGCTGTCATACAATTTCTAGAATATCCATTTAAAGAAATTTTACAATTGATAATTCCATCTAGGTATTTTGCATAAGTTTGTTCTTCAAACGGAATTACACAATATTTAACAGTGTCTTTATTAAATAATTCTGTCATAAATGACATTGATGGGTCATTGTAATATGCCATTCCTCCAATAATTGTCTTCTCTGTTACACTTTTTAAGTTAACCATTTTATTTAAAACTACTCTGATTTTTTCTGGATTCAATGCATTTTTAGCTTTTAAATTTCTTAAAAATGCTGTTAATGGTTGTATAGTTAAAATGTCTAAACTTTGCACTAGATATATTTCTTGTGCTTGTGCAAAATAATTATAGTCTGTATCATAGTCACAATCAATAATTACCAAAGAATAATTTTTAGTCAAAGTTTCTAATATATTAGTGTAATTTGAAGTATCTTGTTTTTTACCTGGTAATGAAGTATATACTGCTAAATTTTTATGTACTTGAATTCCTTTAGCATTTCCAATTTTTAGGTTTTCTATAGATGAATAAGCTATGTTACGTAGGTTTTCATCATTTTCAGTGTATATATAATAAGCATTTTTGTTTTGAGTTAAGTCAAGAATTGCAGTGTTAATTCCTTTTTGTGAAATAATTTCCGCAGTATTATTTACTAAGAATGATGTTCCATTTTTTGATGTTCCTATAAATGTAACTACCTTTTTATCCTTTGATATGATGCTCGCTGTACTTGTGTTATTATAATTATTTGTTGTTGTTTGTGTCAAGTCCATGCTATCATTATTTCTTGGAGTTGAAGATATATTATTGTTTTCATTCAAATTAGAAACACCTATATGACTTCTTTCATTTTGATCACCATCTTGTGCAAATAGGAATTCATTATCTATTCCTGGTAAAATTATGTCATTATCTGATTCTTGATTTGTATTGCTTTTTTGTTCTTCATCTCCTAGTTCAAATAAATTTACTGGAGATGATACATCTTCTTCTAAGCCTGGTAAAATATTTGCTTCTTCGCTGTTTTCATCATCTTGTTCTATTATTTCTTCTTGTTGTTTTTTAGGTCTTCCTCTTCCTCTTTTTACAACTGTTGCCTCTTGTTCTTTCACTTCTTGTTCTGCTTTTATTTTTTTAGGTCTTCCTCTTCTTTTTGGTTGTTCTAATTCAACTTTTTGATTTTCTTCAATTTGTCCATCATCTGTTACTATATCTTCAAATAGATCTTCTTCATTTTCATCCTGATATATTGGTTGCGAAATTGTTGGCTCTTCTTTTGGCTTTACACTGTTCACTTTTCTTACTGAATTAGTATTTATTGCTGAAGGTATAATAACTGGTTCAGTTATTACATTTTTTTCTAAGTTTTGTTTTATTATATCTAAATCTTTTGTGTCATCAACTGGTTTTACATTTTTCTGATTCTTATCTTTGTTTTTATCTTTATCCTTTTTATAATTATTATAATTATTATATTGATTGTATTTTCTATCAGGTTTTGAAGGCATTCCTAAAGCAACAACTTCTTGATATTTTGGACTATTAGCTTCTAGTACTGCTTTTACGTTTAGTGGTAGGAATTTAGCAATTAATCTTAATTGTGAATCTGTATATTGGCTCGCAATATGGTCAAAGCTCTCAACATATTGTTCTTCATTCCTTCCAAGTCTTTTATAGTGATTTAAAATATTCTGAATTTCAACTTCACTAACGTCTCCTTCATTTTCTACTTTATAATCCACATCATCAGGATCTATGTGGTAATACACTTTTGCTTCTTTTTTACTACGTGGTCTATTTAATAATTGACACACAGCAGTAATACTCCTATCTTTTCCAATAAGAGCATTATAAACACCTATTCCAAACATTTTAACTAGTAATGGATCTGATTTTTCTCTTCTATCAGCACATATTAAAATTATTGGAATATCATTTCCATTTTGCTTTGTTGCTTCATCGCTAATATTATCCATTTTCTCAAAAATAAATTTATCTATTTGATCATAATTATTATTAGAAAATGGTTGTAAATCTTCACTTATAACAATTCTATCATAAGATTTATCTCTTTGTAATTCTTTAATAATTGCATTAAAATAATACACATTTTTTGCTGAGATAATTTCTTTATATTCTTGTTGATATTTTTTTGTTATTGACTCAGAAATGCTTTCATTATTAACTGCAAATAATACTTTCATTCGTTTTAACCCCTCCAACCTCTTACAACTATCGCAAAGATTAATGGTAGTACTTGACAAATTACCATTACTGTAATAATAGCTACTAGTACACCAAATCCTTTATCTTGAACATCTAGTTTTCTAATACCTATAACATAACGGTAAATTGCTGCTAAAACAATTCCTACAAAACCAAATGGAATGCTATATATTCTAACTATATTTAAAATATATGCAACAAGTCCGTAAGTATTGTCTCCATAAGCTACCTGATAATCTTCTAATGCTTTTAATGCTTTATCTTTTAATCCTACTAGATTAGTTGTAGCTGTTTCTGAGGTTATTGTATTTTCTTGAGCGTTACTTGCATATACAGTAACTGTTCCAAATATGATTAATAATATAAATAATATTGAAATTACTTTCTTCATAAAATACTGCCCCTTTTCATTTTTTCACTTTCATATATTATATCATACAATAAAGTCCAGAAAATATCAAGGAAAAACTGGATATTTTTATAAAAATATCCAGTTGCCTTTATAAGTTATTATATAAATGTTTCATCCAGTAGTATACGCCATTTGCCCAGTTTTTATCTGTTGCATATTTTTTATTAACTCCTGTAAGAGTTTCTCCATTGTAATAACATCCATCAGCAATATTTCCATCATATATTTTTGTACCTTTTGGATTTAAATAGTATTTTGCAAATACTCTTGCTAACAAGTCTATTCCCTCTGAATAATCTGAAAACTCATAAGCACTATTATATGGGTCTCTATCATAAGCTCCATACCCAAATAAATTGTTTTTATTTGATGCTATACTTGATCCTCCCCATCCACTTTCATGTATTGCTACAGCTGCCAAGAATACTCCATTAATATTATATTGTTTTTCAGCATAATAAAAATATTGTGCATTATCTTTAAAAATATTATTTTTGTCTTTTGTTTCATTTGCAAATATTTTTTTAAATTGTTCTAATGATAACCCACTTGGTTTGTTCAATTTCATGTTAAAGCTTAAACTTCTTATCAACTGTTGTTTTGTATATTTGCTGCCTTGCACTATCTCAATTTCATCTTGTTTTAGCTCGTTTGGATTTATGCTTGTAAAACATTCTGCTTTTGCCCATCCTGCATAACTTTGATATTGAATCTTATACCATTCTTTTTTCTTTTCAATTAATTCAACTTTTGTGTTTTTATTTAATGTTATTAATTTTTCGCTTTTTTCATTTGGTTCAATCCTTATTGCAAGAAAACTCGGCGTTATATATATGTCATCTCCAATTTCAGCATTATAATTTATTATATGCCTTCCTGTTCCCACTTCTACTATTTTATTTACTGACGCTTTTGTGACTGTATTTCCAACTATTTTTTCCTCAGTAAGTTTATCTCCTTCATATATTTTTTTAGTTATTTCTTCTTGTTTTCCATCTATTCCTTCTTGTACCACCTGTATCATTCCACTAGGTAACTCAGGATTATTTTGATATTTTGTAATATATTCTAAATCTATTTCTTTTTTTACTATTTCTTCTTTCTTTTTATTTTGAGTATTTTTCTCTAATATTTCATTTATGTCTATGAATGTTTTTTCTATAGTTTCGTATTTTTCTTCAACGTTTTGTGTGGCTGCATAAGCTGTTTTCTTTTGAAAAATAACCATATATGCACACAAACTTACTACTAATCCTATAATTAGTAGTAGACTTATGATTAATACTTGTGTTTTTATTTTATGGTTTATTTTTCTCATTTGTTTCACCTAAATTAATTTTAATATTTAGGTATTTTTTTGTCAATAATTGTCGTTCAAAAACATCTTTTACCAATTAACATGAAAAGACACCTAGATATAGCCTAGGTGTCTTTCTATTTCCAATAATTTTTTCCACTCTCTTATTGTTTTTAAATTTGTTTAATTAGCCTCAATAATATTAAGTTGGATTTCAGTATTGTTATTATTTTCCTCTATTATTTTTTCATAATGCTCTTTTTGCAAAATTATAATAGTAGTAAATATAATACTTAGTATCAAAATACATGATATAAATAATTTTCTTGTTATCATTCTTTCATTCTTCATATATTTCTCTCCTTTTATATTAAAATAATTTGAGCATTTTCTTCTCCAACTAGCTCTTGAAATTCTTTTAAGATCTCTGGTGTCATATAAATTCCACCTGCTTTATCAAGTTTTTCTCCGTTTTTTATTTGCATTTGCATATTACTTCTTTCTCCATTAAAGAAGTGAATTGCTCCTTTAAGTTTTTCTTTAGTTTCTTCGTTAAGATTTGTAACATTTAGTTCAAATGCCTTTTTCTTAATTTCTGCAAATTCTTTTATTGTTCTAGCTACAATTTTAGGTTCTTCATCTTCTCTAATGCTTAACCTGCCTTCTACTTCAACAATATTGTCATTTACTAATATATCAGAACATTGTCTATAGCAACTATCAAAAACTATAAATTCAGTTGTGCCATATAAATCTTCAATTGTAACAAATGCCATAATTGTATTGTTTTTAGTATATTTCTTTTTAACGCTTGTAACTATGCCTGCATATATTACATTTTGTCCATCTTGATATTCTGTAACTTTCTCATCTTCTTCTATTTCACTTGGTTCTGATAATTCTCTTAGTTTCAGGCTATTTATAGTAGTTTTTGCTTCGATTTGTGCTCTCATTTTTTCCAGTGGATGTCCCGAAATATATATTCCAAGCATTTCTTTTTCCATTGAAAGTTTCTCTTTTTCATCATATTCAGGTTCAATTATATAATTATATTTTATTTCTTCTTTTTGAGTTTCTCCTCCTAAGTCAAACATTGAAACTTGACCATCAAATCCCTTTTTGTCATTGCTTATTGTATCAATAATATTTTCATAAGATGCCATAAATGTTTTTCTTGTTTGTCCTAGTTCATCAAAAGCTCCCGCTTTTATTAAACTTTCAATACATTTTTTATTAACTGTTGTTTCTTTTATTCTTTCACAAAAATCACTAAAATCTTTAAATTCTCCATGTTTTGTTCTTTCTTCTACAATTTCGTCAACAGCAGCTGTTCCCACATTTTTAATACTTCCAAGTCCAAAACGAATTTGATTTTTATCAACTGTAAACCTTGTATAGCTTTTATTTATATCTGGTTTTAATATTTGAATTGATAGTCTTTTGCATTCTTCAATATAACCTGGTACTTTATCTAGATTTCCTAAAAAACTATTAAGCATTGCAGCCATAAATTCTGTTGGATAATATGCTTTTAAATATGCAGTTCTAAATGATATAACTGCATAAGCTGCAGCATGTGACTTATTAAATGCATATTTAGCAAATTCAGCCATTTCGTCAAATATTTTATTTGCAGACTGTTCATCTATACCATTTCTAATGCAACCAGGAACAACAATATTCCCATTTTCATCTATTTGTCCATGTATAAATATTTCTCTTTCCTTTGCCATTACATCTAGCTTTTTCTTACCCATGGCTCTTCTTACTAAGTCAGCTCTGCCTAATGAATAACCAGCTAAGTCTCTAACTATTTGCATAACTTGTTCTTGGTAAACCATACAGCCATAGGTAACTTCAAGAATTGGTTTTAGTGCTGGATGTGTATATACTGCATGTTCTGGATCTTTTTTATTTGCAATATATCTTGGTATTTGATCCATTGGGCCA
>QRFC01000161.1_pt1 | contig 72819 bp, 64 predicted proteins | sample 1861061 | NCBI WGS metagenome assembly QRFC01 (sample SAMN09711282, study PRJNA482702) | Human gut metagenome, whole genome shotgun sequencing project.
CCCAGCGCCGCTACTGCCAGCATCAAGGCCGCCAAGAGCGCCAGCACACGCCAATCTATATAGCCCAGATAGGCCGCTGAGGGCCTGACCCAAAAGGCGGACACCACCGCCAGCACCAGCGATACCGCCAGCACTGGGTCCTTTTTCAGTTTTAATAAAATTTGATGTTTCACCATGTCCACGGTCCTTCTCCGGCGTTTTGTCAGCTGCCTCCCCGTTTTCTAAACGGCACAGGGGGCGGCCTGCGGCCGCCCCCCATAAAACAGCGATTCCTCCGCCGTTATTTCAGTTTTTCCGGGTACAGTCCATCGGCCGTCAGCGCCGCCATGGCCGCCGCCACCTTTTCGTGGTCCTCCCGGTAGGTCACCCCGTACCACTTGTTATGTACCGGCAGCACCGTCACCTCGGCGCAGCCCTCGTGCAGCAGATCGCCTATCATCTCCGGCAGCAGGAACTCGCTCTTTAGCGGGTCCTCCATGTGCTCCAGAAAATGAATAAACCGCGGCTGGAATTCCTCCATCAGCTCCGGCGGGCAACCCCAACAGTTCATCGAAACCGGGGTCTGCGGGTCATATTCCACTTCCGCTTCCCGGCTCACATCGGTAATGCGCCCATCTGCTGTCCAGCCTATCTTCAGCCGCTCGTCAATATCAGTCAGCTTGCCGTTTGCATCCACCGTGCAGATGCCGCGCGCCACCGTTCCCTTATCGGAAAGGGTGTTTACCAGGCGGTAGCCCGCCATGCACAGCTGCAGCTTACCGTTCTCCTCATGCGGCGCGGTCAAAAAGCCATACAGCTCCTCAAAAGGCTCCGGGCCGTAGTAGTCATCCGCATTGATGACCGCAAACGGCTCCCGCAGCATCCCGGCGCAGCACATCACCGCATGGGCAGTGCCCCAGGGCTTCTGCCGCCCCTCCGGGATGGCATACCCCTCCGGAAGATCGGTCATGCGCTGGTAGGCATATTCTATCTTTGCCTCGGTATGCCGCCGCCCAATGCGTTCCTCGAAGATCTCCCGGTTTTCCGGTTTGATGATGCAGATGACCCGGCCAAAGCCCGCCTTCATCGCATCGTGGATAGAATAATCAATGATGAGCTCCCCGTGGGGGCCGACCGGTTCAGCCTGCTTCAGCCCGCCGTAGCGGCTGCCCAGCCCCGCGGCCATAATGACAAGTGCCGGTTTCTGCATATCATTTTCTCCTTTTCTGGTATTCTGCCCGGAGCCGGTCCGCCCCGCAGGTCGGCGCCGCCTGCGGCGGCGCCTCGCGGCCTCCGACCGCCTCGCCCGCCCGGCTTCGCCGGGCGGGCGCCCCTGCGGGGCGGGCCCATACCCCGGCGGCTCCCAATAGCATTATAGCAAACTTCTCCCCAAAATGCCACATCATTTTGCCCCGCGGCTAATATATATGCCAAAAAGGGGGGCTTGCCATGCGGGAAACACTGTGGGTACCGGTGGTCGCGGTGCTGGGGCCGCTCATCGGTTCGGCGGTAGGGGTGCTGCTGCCCAGCCGGGAAAGCCTGCTGCACCGCCTGCTGGCCTTTGCCGCCGGAACCATGCTCACCCTCTCTTTTTTGGAACTCATCCCGGAAAGCCTTGCCGCCTGCTCCCCATCCGCCTGCGCCGCCGGGTTAGCGGTAGGGGTCTTTGGGGTGCTGGCGCTGCACCACCTGCTGCCCCCCACACCGCCCAGCCACCCCGGCGGTGAGTGCCGCACCGCACTTCTTATGGTCGCGGCCATTATGCTGCACAACCTCCCCGAAGGCATCGCCATGGCAGCAGGCAGCGAAAACCGCACCATGCTGCTCATCGCCGTGGCCATTGCCACCCACGATGTCCCAGAGGGCATCTGCACAGCGGCCCCTTATCTTTACGCCACCCATCACCGCGCAAAGGCCTTTTGGCTCTCCCTTTCCACCTGCCTACCCACCCTGCTGGGCTACGGTCTGGGGCGGCTGCTGTGGCGGCAGGTACCGGCCTATACCATGGGCATGGTCACCGCCTGCATCGCCGGACTGATGATCACCATCAGCTGCGAAGAACTGATCCCCGCTTCCCCCGGCGGCAGTGATCGCTTGTCCGCCATGCCTGCCCTGATGGCAGGCGTCATCCTGGTGCTGGTCCTCCGGCAGCTGCTGGGGTAGTCTCTGCAGAATCCAAGATACGGGCCGCAGGCCGCCCGCCGTCCCGGCGGGCAAACGAGCTCCGCCCGTTTCGGCGGCGCTTCGCGCCGCCGGGCCTGCGGCCCGCCAGCTCCCCGCAAAATGTTTCACATGAAACATTTGTTCGATTTTGCGCGATAGAACTCCCCCGGGAAACAGCACAGCCTCCCGGGGGGATTTTTAGTCGTCGTATACATCCAGCGGGATATCCTCCACCAGCACCTTCATGATGCCGCCGCAGACCATGCCTTCGCTTTCCGCCACATCGCCGGTCATATCAATATCAATGACCTTATAGGTGCCGGTGCCGATGATGTCCAAAGCGTCCCGCAGAATGGCCGCCTCGCTGCAGCCGCCGCCAATGCTGCCCACAATGCGCCCATCGGGGTAAACATACATCATGGCGCCCATGCCGCGCGGGGTGGAGCCCTTGGTTTCCACCACCGTGACCAACGCCACCGGCTCCTGCACCTGCATCAGCTGCTCCACCACCGAAAGATCCAGGTCGGAGGTATTGATGGCACGGTTCATGCCGCCGTGCAGACGCTTGTACTCAATGACCTGGGAGAGGATCGAAATGGCGATCTCCGCCGGCGAGACCGCGCCGATGGCAAGCCCGATGGGGGTGCATATCTTCCCCAGGCGCTCCTCGTCCAGGCCCTCCTCCTTCAGCATATCCAAAAGGCCGCGGACCCGCCGCCGGGAACCGATCATGCCGAGATAGGCAGGCTCCCGCTGCTGGAACAGTGCCCGCAGGCAGTTGGCATCGTGCCGGTGGCCGCGGGTGATAACCACAACAAAATCGTAGGGGGTGATGTGCAGCTTATTGATCGCATTCTCAAAGCTGTCGCAGATAACCTCCCGCGCCAGGGGAAAGCGTTCCTCATTGGCAAACTCCATGCGGTCATCCACCACGGTTACGGCAAAGTCGCACCTGGCGGCAAACTCGCACAGGGGCTGGGCAATATGCCCGCCACCCAGGATGATCAGGCGCTCCCGGGGGGTGAGAGGATCGATAAAGCAATTGGCGTTTTCCTCGTCATCAAAGCCGTATTCCGGCCGCAGGGAGCCGTCTGGCTGCTTTTGGCAGCGGCACACGGTGCGGGAAAGGGTAGTCAGATCGCCCTGCTGCCCCTTAAAGCAGGTTTTAACACTGATGGGGCGTCCATTATGGACCTCCAGCAGTGCGAAATAGTAGGAATCACGAATAGACATGGCAGAATTGCCTCCTTGTTTTTCAGATAAAATACCGCTTTTATCATAGCATTTCACGGCATCGGTGTCAATTGGCAGGGCGTTGCCGTAAGATCGGGTTTGTGGTATACTAAGAATAAGATATTACAGCTGGACAAGCCCGCGCCGGGCCTCCCCTCCCCCTTGCGGAGCCCTGCCCATCCGCACTATACATACTGTATTTTTAACCGCAATTATCCAATATGATATTACTTTCCATTTAGGAGGCCCCTATGCCGCAATTACCCGCCGCCCTGCCCGGGCAGCTATTACAATGGTACGATGAAAACCGGCGCATCCTGCCGTGGCGGGAGAAACCCAGCCCCTACCGCACCTGGATCTCCGAGGTGATGCTGCAGCAGACCCGGGTGGAGGCCGGCATTGCCTACTTCGAGCGCTTTACCGCCGCCCTGCCGGATATCCCGGCCCTGGCCGCCGTGGAGGAGCAGCAGCTCCTCAAGCTGTGGGAAGGACTGGGCTATTACAGCCGGGCCCGCAACCTAAAAAAAGCCGCCATCCAGCTGATGCAAGAACATAACGGCCAGCTGCCCGCCGATTTTGCGGCACTGTGCCGCCTGCCCGGCCTGGGAGAGTACTCCGCCGGTGCCATCGCCTCCATCGCCTTCGATATCCGCGTCCCCGCCGTGGACGGCAATGTGCTGCGGGTGGCCGCCCGCCTGATGAACGACGCCCGCAACATTGAGGATACCGCCGTAAAAAAGGAATTCCGGCAAATCGTCTGGGAGGTGCTGCCGCAGCACCGGGTCGGGGATTTTAACCAGTCCCTGATGGAGCTGGGCGCGCTCATCTGCCTGCCCAACGGCCGCCCCCTGTGCGAGAGCTGCCCGGTGCGGGATCTGTGCCAGTCCTGCGCCGCCGGAACGCAGCTTGCCCTGCCCACCCGGCAGAAAAAGCCCCGCCGCCGCAAGGAGGAAAAAACCGTACTGCTGCTGTGCCGCCCGGGGGAGGTACAGATCACCCAGCGCCCCGCGGACGGCCTGCTCGCCTCCCTGTGGGAATTCCCCACGCTGCCGGGCCTGCACACCTCCGCCGAGGTCGCGGAGCTGCTCTCCGTCCCCACCGAAGCCGTGACCCCGCTGGGCCCGGCCACCCACATCTTTACCCACATTGAATGGCAGATGCAGGGCTACCGTGTGGAACTGCCGCCCAAGGCCCCGCTGTGGGGCGGATGCATTTCCATCCCCGTGGCGGAGCTTTTCGCAAGCTATCCCATTCCCTCGGCCTATGCTGCCTACTTAAAGACCCTGCGGTGACCCGCTGCCGCGGCAGCGCCCCCGCCAAATTTCCGCAGGGGGCTGGCCACGGCGGGCGGCCGCGGCGCTCCGCGCCGCACCGGGCGCCCGCCGGAGCCAACCCCTCGTACCAACCATCCTTCCCCGTCCCAAGGAGGACCCCACCATGTCATCACTCACCTGCCCCTATTCCCGGCGCTGCGGCGGCTGCCAGCTGCTTGCCATGAGCTACGAGGAGGAATTGGCTCATAAGCAGGAGCTTGCCCACCGGCACCTCTCCCGCTTTGGGAAACTCCTGCCCATCCTGGGGGCTGCAAACCCCTGCTACTACCGCAATAAGGTGGAAGCCGCCATCGGGCTGGACCGCTCCCGGAAGGTCATTGCCGGCACCTACGAGCCCCGCAGCCACCGCATTGTCGATATCAACAGCTGCCTAAACGAGGATAAAAACGCCACCGCCATCATCGTCACCATCAAAAAGCTGCTGCCTTCCTTCCGCCTCGCCCCCTACGATGAGGACGCCCGCACCGGCTTCCTGCGCCATGTATTGGTGCGCCGCGGCATCCACACCGGGGAGGTCATGGTGGTGCTGGTGACCGCCAGCCCGGTGTTCCCCTCCCGGCAGAATTTCATCAAGGCACTTCTAAAGGAACACCCGGAGATCACCACCATCGTGCAGAATGTGAATAACCGCCGCACCAGCGTGCTGCTGGGCGACCGGGAACAGACACTCTACGGGCCCGGCTTCATCCGGGATACCCTGTGCGGTATGAGCTTCCGCATCTCGCCCCGGTCCTTTTACCAGATCAACCCCACCCAGACCGAGGTGCTGTACCGCCGCGCGATCAAAGCCGCCGGCCTGACCGGCAAGGAGCGGGTGCTGGATGCCTACTGCGGTATCGGCACCATTGGGATGATCGCCGCCGCGGACGCCCAGGAGGTCATCGGGGTAGAACAGAATCCCGCCGCCGTCCGGGATGCCATCCGCAACGCCAAGGAAAACGGGGTGGAAAACATCCGCTTTGTGGCGGCGGATGCCACCGAATGGATGCAGGCGACCGCCGCGGAAAAGCTCTCCATTGATATCCTGCTGATGGACCCGCCCCGCAGCGGCAGCACCCCGGAATTCCTCTCCGCCGCGGTAAAGATGGCCCCCCACCGCATCGTCTACATCAGCTGCTGCCCAGAAACCCAAGCCCGCGACCTGGCCCTGCTGCAAAAGGGCGGCTACCGCGTCACCCTGCTCCAGCCGGTGGATATGTTCCCCCACACCGAGCACATCGAAAATATCGCTGTGCTGGAGCGGCGAAGCACACGGTAAGCCTCTCTCACTTTCCCAAAGGGAGACTGCCTCTATGACAGGCCCAAGCCCCGCCGGCATCTATCCAAATGAACCTATCCGGCAGATCGTCCGCGTCAAAAATGTCATCACCCGCCCATGCGTTCTTGCGGGGGGCGCACCCGCTGCGGCGGTATAAACGGCGTGGAAAAATTTGAGGAGCCTGTTACCCGCCGCTGCGAATTTCCGGGCGCCTCTCCCCCGCTCCAATCCCCAAATAAAGAAAGACGGCTCTGCCCCCGGCAAAGCCGTCTTTTTTCGTTTTCCGCACATCCTTACAGCTGGATGTTTCCATGCTCCCCGTTCTTCCTGGCGCGCTTTTTGTTGCCCGCCACGGTGATAACAATGATAAGCATCACCGCCACGATTGCCGCGATCCCAATGATCCCCCAGTCGGAAAGCCCCTGCTTTTCAGGCTCCACGGGTGCATCCGGCACCACCGGCTCGGTATTCTCCTCCACCGCCACCATGCTGCCATACTCGGCATAGCGCTCAGTCAGGGCAGCCACCTCCGCCGTTTCAGTCTTTATCACCACCCGGAAATCCTTCCCCTCCGGGCCGTAGCCGCCGTTCGCTCCCCAGCCGATGCTCACCGTCCCGGCCAGCCCGTTTTCTTCCATATCCTTGGTAATGGCCGCCGCGCACTCCGCCAGCTGGGCATGGCTGTACTCCCCGGCAAAGAAGGTCAGCGTTTCCCCATCGGTCAGGGTATCCCGCAGCTCTTTCTGCCGGGCCTCGGTGTTCTCGGTCAGCACCACCGCCAAACACTTGGTCTCGGTATTATAAAAAACACCAGTCACATCCTCGGGGTAGCCATCCTGTTCCCACCGGGCAAATAGTTCATAGCTATCCAGCGCCAGTGCCGGCACCGCCAGCAGCAGCGGCAAAAGCAGCGCCAGCAGCACCGCCAAAATTCTCTTGCTCATTTTCATCATTGGGGGTTCTCCTTTTACTTTACTCTAAATTGCTTCAGATAGCCGGTGCAGCCTTCCCGTATTTCCCGGTACGCCTTCTCAAAGTCCCCGCTGTACCACGGGTCCTCTATATCATGGGGATCATCGGTGTAGTCCAGCAGCAGCCGCAGCTTTCCCTCCGGGTCGCCGCCCAGCAGCCGCAGCAGCCCCCGCCGGTTGCGCTCCTCCATGCACAGGATATCATCGTACATGGCATAGTCGCCGCGGGAAAATCGCCTGGCCTCATGCGGGGCCGGCCGAATGCCATGGGAAAGCAGCATCGCCACCGCCCGCCGGTCCATCGGGTTGCCTTCCTCCTCGTCACTGACCCCGCAGCTATCCACCCACAGGGCATCGCCCCAGCCGGCCGCTTCGGCCATCACCCGCATCAGGGTGGCCGCCATCGGGCTGCGGCAGATATTGCCGTGGCACACCATCAGTACGCTTCGCACCGGTCCTTCCTCCTTTTAGGCTATACAATGGCTATTATTTTATCACATCCCCGCCCAAAAGAAAACCCATCCGCTCGCCCCACCGGCAAAATCGCACATTTTTCTTCCGTTTTCCATCCGCAGGGCTTTCCTTTTCCCCGCAAAATGTGCTACAATATCCCACAGTATAAGGCAGCGCCCTCCATCGGTCCCTGCCCGCCGCAGGCCGGACGCCCCGCAGGGCTCCCGCCCCCTGCCGGGGGCGGGAGTACGGGCCCTTCGGGCCCGTTACGGCGGCTGCGCCGCCGCCCCTGCGGGGCGCCCACTTGGCCGCACCCATTTCTGCATTCCACACCCTTCACACCCCCACCAGCTCATCCTTTAGGGAAACCATCTGGGCGCTGGCTCCTGCGGGGTGCCGCCTGACCGTGCACCTTCCTGCGTCCCGCCGCCTCTCCATCCACCCCACCACCTGCCAAGGAGGAATACCGCTATGCCAGGCACCGTCGTTATGGGCGTCATCTTTGTCGATATCAAGGGCTTCCCGTTCGGGGAGTACCACGCCACCGGCACCAATTTGGGCAACATCCGCTTTGTCCACGGCGGTGTGGCCCGCAATGTAGCCGAGGACATGGCCCGCATCGGCAGCCCGGTCACCTTCGTCACCCTGGGGGATACCACCCCCATGAGCCGGGAGGCGATGGAGCGGCTGGAAGCGCAAAAGATCGACCTGCGGTACAGCATCCGCGTCCCGCAGAACGGCGTTGGCCTGTGGCTGGCCGTGATGGATGAAAAGGGCGACCTGGCCGGCAGCACCAGCCAGATGCCGGATACCGAGCCGCTGGCCCGCTACCTCCAGGAAAGGGGCGAGGAGATTGTCTCCGGGGCGGATAGCGTCTGTCTGGAGATGGATATGGGCGAAGAACTCAGCGAATGGATCGTAGCACTGTGCCAAAAGTATCGGAAGGATCTCTACTGCATCTCCGCCAATATGAGCGTGGTGCAGCGCCGGCCGGACCTGCTGCGGCACACCCGCTGCTTCATCTGCAATGATATCGAGGCCGAACGGCTGCTGCACCACCCCGTTTCCCGTGCCGATCCCGAAGCCGCCGTAGAGACCATCCTGCACTACGGCCGCGGCATGGGTCTGCGCAGCATGGTGGTCACCCTCGGCTCCGCGGGGAGCGTCTACTACGATAGCATCACCGGCGATGCCGGGCACTGCCCCGCCCACCGGGTGGAAATGGTGGATTCCACCGGCGCCGGGGATGCCTTCTTCTCCGGTGTTGTCTCGGGGCTCACCCGCGGGCTTTCCCTGGGCCGGGCCGTGGCCGCAGGCACCCGTCTCGCCGCCCTCACCATCCAAAGCGATGAGGCCTGCTGCCCCTCGCTGCCGGATTTTTGGGAGGAGATGCGCCCATGAAGAAAATGTCCCTTGCCGCCGCCCGCCGCCTGTTCGATGGCCTGGTCATCGCCATGCTGGTGTGCGCCGTGCTGTTCACCCTGTCCAATAACTTCTTCCTCGGCTGCGCGGTGATCCTGCTGGGACTTGCCGCCACAGCCTTCCACTTTGCGGTGCTGCGCTGCCCCCACTGCGGCAAACATCTTGGCCGGGAACGGGGCAATACCTGCCCCCATTGCGGCCGCTCCCTAACCGAAAAATAATCTGCCCCGCCCGCTTTTGCCGGGTGGGCTTTTCTTTTTTGGCCCCTGCAAAATCCCGGATCCGGGCCGCAGGCCAAACCGTCCTCCGGACGGTTTCAGCGGGCGGAGCCCGCTGCGGCGGCTGCGCCGCCGGGCCTGCGGCCCACCCATCCCTGCCACCCCGCCGGCTTTCAAAAACGCCAAAACACCGGAGAGACCCACAGGCCCCTCCGGTGCTGTATTCACTTGCCAGCTCAGCCCTCCGCGGATTTTTCCGTCTCCGCCGTCGGGGCAGCCGCTTTGGCCGCCGCGTCCTTCGCGGCAATGCGTTTATCGCAGAATTCCTTCACCAGGGCATAAATCACCGCAAAGGCCGGGATCCCCAGCACCATGCCGGTAATGCCCATCAGGTTGCCGCCCACCGTCAGGGCCAGCAGCACCCACATCCCGCCAATGCCGATGGAGCCGCCCACCACACGGGGGTAGATCACATTGCCCTCAAACTGCTGCAAAACAACGAGGAAGATGACGAAAATCAGCGCCTTCACTGGGTCGATGAGCAGAATGAGCAGCGCCGAAGGAATGGCACTGAGGTAGGCGCCCAGGATGGGAATGATACTGGTGGCGCCCACCAGCACGCTGATGAGCAGCGCATAGGGCATCCCGCCCACAAAAAGCCCCACGATGGTAAGCCCGACGAAGCACAGGCTCCCCAGAATGCACGCCTCGATGAGCTGCCCAGAAATAAACCCGCCGAATGCCCGGTCGATCTTGCGGACGATGTACTCGATCCGCTCCCGGATGCTGTCCTTGAAGATGGCACGCAGCAGCCGGTGGTAGATGTAGTTGAGATGCTCCTTATCCGCCAGAATGTAGATGGCGAAAATGATTCCCAAAAAGCCATTGATGATGCCGCTGGCAAGACCTGTGACAAAGGAAAGCAGCCATGTCGCCGCGCTTCCAACAAAGTTCTTGATGAGGGTGCCGGACTGATTGATCAGCTCTTCCCCCTGCTTCCACAGGTAGCTGATGACCTCGTTTTCCATATCCAGCCGGCTTTCCAGTCCGTTAAAGAAGTCACCGGCATCGGTGATATAGCCGGGAATGTTGTTGGCCAGGCTCAGCAGGCTTTCCCCTACCTGCGGCAGGATGAACAGGCACAGGGCCGTAATGATGGCCAACACACCCAGGATGGAAAGGACGATACATAGGCCCCGCTTGCCGCGCGCCAGGCGGGGGCAGCGGCGCCACAGTCCGGCCAGCCATTTGGTTTCCATTGGACGCATCAGCAGGTTGATGACATAAGCCATGACCACCCCAATAATGACCGGCCGCAACACCGTCATGATGTAGCTGCCGGCCCCTGCCACCAGCCCGATGTGGGACAGCACCAGGTACAGCACAATGCCATAGGTGATGAGAAATATGCTGCTTTTCAGTGAGGATCGATTCATGGCCGGGTCTCCTTTTCGTCCAGTTTTTTGTCTGATCTCGATAAATCTATTATAGCACCTGCCAGTGGGATGTAAAGCCGGTTCGCACCATATTTCCGCCCGGCTTTTTTAAGTTTTGATGAAGATTCTTAGCAGCCCGTCTATTGCCGGTTTCCGCGGGGAATTCTCGTCCAGCCCCTGCAGAGGGCGGGTCCGGGCCGCAGGCCGCTCGCCTTTGGCGAGCCGGCGGGCTCCGCCCGCCGAATCCGCCCCCCGCTGGGGGGCGGTTTGGCCTGCGGCCCGCCCTGCCCCTATCCAGGGCCTCTCCCTCTGCGGGCTCGCTCCGCTCGCCCCCCTGTCGCCCTCCTCAGGTCACCGAGGACAGTCGCAGACTGCCGTCCTCATTGGTGTAGAAAGCGAAAAGATACCCCTGGCAGTTCTGGGTGTTCAGGTGGTCGCTGTAAATCTCGGCCTTCACCAGCGTCCGGCCGCTGCCGTCCTGGTAGCTGGGCCACAGCAGCAGGTGGGGCATGCTGCGGGCCGCCCGGCCCGGCAAAATGTACCCCTCGGCACCAAGATAGCTCTCATCCGGGGCAAAGCCGGTCAGGCCCATATACTTTTGGGCGGCGGCCGTCACTTCCTCAGCGGTAAAGGCGGTCTTGCCCTCATTTTCGGCATACAGCATAGTCAGGGCAAAGTCGGTGGCAGTGGCGCGGTCCAGCCAAAAGCTGCCGCTAAACCGCATGCCACCCTCCGCCTGCAGGAACAATAGGGCCATTTCACAGGCGGGGTCATCCCTGTCCTCGCTGTAATTATAGGCAATCTTTTCCATCGGCTCGTAGTAGCAAATCACCGGGGACTCCTGGCCCTGCTCCTGCTGCACGATGAGGAGATAATCCTCCTCCCCCTTGGCAAAAACGCCAAAGGCGTTTTCTACCGCCATGTGCACCCGGTACCGGCCACAGCCGTCATATTCCTCCAGCGTTTCGGTTATTTCGGCGGTGGGAATACTCATGCCGCGCCAGTTCTGGTAGGTTTCCGGGGCCTCGCCCGCGCACGCCGCGATGGCATCTGTGTTATTTTCTACCAAGGCCGCCACAAATTTTTCGGCGATGGCACGGGTCTCCTCGGCGGCGGCTGTGGTCAGGTCGGCTTCCGCCGCAGGGATGCCCACTTCGGCCAGGCGCCAGCCTTCGGCTGTCTTTTGGGCGGTGCGGGTAAGGGGCAGCATTTCGCCGGTGTGCAGGTTTTGCATCGTCACGGTGAAGGTCAGATTTTCGGCAGTTTCTTCGGTGATGGTTACACTTTCGGCATCGTAATCCCAGTAATAGCGGCTGAAAACCGGCCGGCTGCTTTTATACAGGCGGCCCTCCCGCTCCACAAAACGCGGGCGGCCGAGGGTATCCGCATTTTGCAGGAGGGCGGACACACACGCGGGCGTGTAGGTTTTTTCTACCAGTTGCTGTAAATCGGCGAGGGTGGCATAGCCGCCCGCAGGGTCCACGGGGAGGTACTCATCCTCGGTGAGTTCGCCCTGCTCCGGCAGGCCATCGCAGTACCAGAGGTAGCCGACGATATAATCCCTGGTGAGCAGCTCCTGCAGCTCCTGCAGGGTGGTGAGGGGCTGCTGGGGCTGGGGAGAAGGCTGCCCGCTGCAAGCGGAGAGGGCCAGCAGCAGGGCCAGCAGCAGGGCGAAAAGGGAAAATCTGCGTTTCATTTTGGGGCTCCTTTCGGGGGATTCTGGGAATATTATACCACAGTTTGGGGCGGCGGTGTGAACAAACCGTAAAACCTGGCGGAGAAAAGTCCCTCCACTAATACGGCAAAAACGACCTTTTTTTGCATATGAGGGGTTAATAATTCACTTTTTTTCACGGAAAATTTACGAATGAGGGAAAATATGGGTGTAGTTCAACTAAATGCTGGGCTATATTTACAGCAAAATAACAGGAAAAAGGAGCCCCCGAGGGGGCTCCCAAAATGAGGGGGATGGCTTATTTTTTGCGGGTGAGGACGGCCATGCCGAGCGCGGAGACGGCCATGAGAGCCACAGCCGCGGCGACCATATCATTGGCGCCGGTGGAGGGGTTCTTCTGATCGTCGGTCTTGGGGGTGTCCTCGGTGCGGTCGGGGACGATGACGATGGTGCCGCTAGAGGGGCGCACCGTGCCGGGCAGGGCTGCCCACTCATCGGCATTCAGTTCGAAGGTCTTTTCAGCCTTCTTGTTGCCATCCACAAACAGCACGACTTTATCGGGGACAACATCATCTTTGGGAGTCCATGGGGTCAGTGCCCAGTATTCATCAGCAGTTTCGGTGGCGATGCAGCAGGTCAGGAAACCATAGCTGCCGGGTTTTAGTCCCCCCAAGGTGGCAATGGTCAGCAGGGTCTCACCACTGTACAGCTGCACCTGTACGCTGGACTCAAAGTTAACATTCTTCAGATCAACAGACACAGCGTTTTTCAGGATTCCGTTATCATGAGTAATGACGGCGCGCTCGATGCTGCCGCTGGAGGGGAGCGCAGTGCCGGGCAGGTTTGCCCACTCTTCGGCATTCAGAGTGAATTCCTTAGTGTTCATTTCGTGTCCATCGACAATCAGGACAGCCTTATTGGGGACAATATCGTCTTTGGGGGTCCAGGAGGTCAGTGCCCAGTACTCGTCAGCAGTCTCGGTAGCGATGCAGCAGGTCAGGTAAGGATGCGAACCAGCAGCAGCTCCCGGCTTATCAGTATTCAATGTAGCCGTGGTCAGCAGGGTATCGCCGCTGTACAGTTTAACCGCAACGCTCTTAGTGAAGGTAACCTTTTCCAGTTCAACGGAAACAGCAGCAGGAGCATGATTAATAATAGCACCCTGAATGCTGCCGCTTGAACCGCTTGGTTCATCCGCCAAGGACACGACCGGCAGCATGACGCAGACCATGAGCAGCGCCAGAGCAATACTTAGGAACTTTTTCATTGTGTAACCTCTCCTTTACTTTACCCGCAGGGAGTTCGTGTTTGCAGACAAACACGAATCGCCCCGGGGCGATTATTTTGGTAAGTTAAGGTTATTCCATTTTAAGACGAATGTCAAGTATTTAATGGGAAATTGAAGTAAATTTTCTAATTTTAATGGGAAATTGAAGTAAATTTTCTAATAATAGAACATAATGGAAGATATTTTGACAAAAATCCCCCGGACAGTGCCGGGGGATGGGGGTTATACTTCCTGGATGATGGGGAGGATGACCGGCTTGCGGCGGGTGCGGCTGGCGATGAAATCGCCCAGCTCATCCCGGATGCGGCCCTTGATGGTGGCCCAATCGCGGAAGCCGTTCAGCTTGCACTTTTCCAGGGAATTGCGCACCACCACGGTGGCATCGGCCATCAGGTCCTCGTTATCCCGCACATACACAAAGCCGCGGGAGACGAGATCCGGGCCGGCCAGCACTTCGCCGGTGGCGTCATTGATGGCGCAGACCACCACGATGAGGCCGTCATCGGCCAGCAGCTTGCGGTCCCGCAGCACCACGCTGCCCACATCGCCAACGCCAAGGCCATCCACCAGCACACGGCCGCTGGGCACCATGCCGGTGATCTTCATATCCACGCCATCGGTTTCCACTACCTTGCCGATATCACTGATGATGATATGCTCGGCGGGGATGCCCATGCTGGCGCCAACGCCGGCATTTTTCATCAGGTGCTTGTATTCACCGTGCATCGGCATAAAGAACCGGGGCTGGGTGAGGGAGAGCAGCAGGCGGGTCTCATCCTGGCAGGCGTGGCCGGAGACATGCACATCGTACATCCGCTCGTAGATGACATCGGCGCCCAGCTTCATCAGCTCGTTTACCACCTTGCCCACGCTTTTTTCATTGCCGGGGATGGGGGTGGCGGAGATGATGATGCAGTCATTGGGGCCGATCTTGATATTGCGGTGGCTGCCGATGCTCATGCGGGTCAGGGCGCTCATGGGCTCGCCCTGGCTGCCAGTAGTGATGAGGACGATCTCATCATCGGTGTAGTCCTTCAGGTTATCGGCATCGATGAGGACGCCGGCGGGAATGGTGAGGTAGCCCAGCTCCTGCGCGATGGCCACGACATTGACCATGCTGCGGCCGAATACCGCTACCTTGCGCCCGAACCGGACGGCGGTATCCACCACCTGCTGGATGCGGTGCACATTGCTGGCGAAGGTGGCGATGATGATGCGCTTATTAGCTGCACGCTCAAAGAGCTTTTCAAAGCTCTCGCCCACGATGCGCTCGCTGGGGGTGGAGCCGGGTTTTTCGGCATTGGTGCTATCGCTGAGGAGGGCCAGAACGCCCTCGCTGCCCAGTTCGCCAAAGCGGACCAGGTCGATGGGCTCGCCGGAGATGGGGGTGAAATCCACCTTGAAATCGCCGGTGTGGACGATGAGCCCCGCCGGGGTACGGATGGCAAAGGCACAGGCATCGGGGATGGAATGGTTGACACGGACGAACTCGACGCTCATGGTGGTGCCGGCCGGGATGGTATCGCCGGGCTTGACGGTATTCAGCTTGCACTGATTGAGGATGCCGTGCTCCTTGAGCTTGCCGCTGATGAGCCCGATGGTAAGGGCGGTGGCGTACACCGGGGCCTTGATCTGCTTGAGCAGGAAGGGCAGGGAGCCGATGTGGTCCTCGTGCCCATGGGTGATGAAGATGCCGCGGACCTTGGCCGCGTTTTTCTCCAAATAGGTGAAATCCGGGATGACCAGATCGACACCGGGCAGGTCGTCATCCGGGAAGGCGGAACCGCAATCCACAACAAGGATATCCTGCTCGGTCTCAAAGACAGTCAGGTTCTTGCCGATCTCGCCCAGGCCGCCCAGGGAAATGATCCTGAGCGGGGGGCGGCGGGTGCCGTCGGCCTTTTTGCCGCGGCGGGCGCTGCGGTTGGGCTGCTGCGCGGCAGCGGCAGGCTTTTTGCTGCCGCCCTTGGCAGCGGGCTGCTTTTTGGCAGGCTCGCTTTTGGCGGGCTTGTTCTGCGCCGCGGGCTGGGTCTGCTTTTTGGGCTCATTCTTCGCGGCGGCCTTGGGCTGCTGCTTGGGCTTGCCCTCCGCCTTGCCCTTGGCGGAAGAAGCCTTCTGCTCCTTTTGGGCAGCGGGCTTCTGTTCCTCGGCGGGCTTGGACTTGCCGGTTTGGCCGCCCTGGCCCTTTTGGCCGTTCTTGGCCTTGGCCTGCGCTGGCTTCTGCTGGGGAGCCTTGGGCTGGCCGGGCTTTTTGGCCGCGGATTTTACGGGCCGTTCTCCTGCGGAGGCGGTCCCTGCGGCGGCTTCCTCACTGCGCATCACCCGTTCGATCTCCGCCGCGATCTCGGCGGCGGTTTTGGTGCTGCGGCTCTTGCGGAAATACTGCCCAAAGACCCCGTCCTTCTTTTTACGGGGTGCTTCGGCAGAAGCCGGTACATTATTCTTTTTTTCAGTCACTCGTGTACCTCCAATTCAAATTTGGGTTCTGTTTGTATTTTGGGTTAATGTATGATGTAAGACCGCCCATTCCGTTCCGACGATCTTGTGTCCTAATTCACGACAAAATATTGCATCTTGCACAAATATTTTGGTTCCGTTTTTATTATACTGCATAAATGTGGTTCTGTCAAGGGGGCTGGTTCGGCCGCAGGCCGCCCGCCGAAGGCGGGCCAGCGGGCAAAGCCTGCTGAAATCGTCCTATGGACGATTTGGCCTGCGGCCGAATGTGCCCCCCGCGTCGACCGGCAAAAGGGGCAGTGCACATACCTGCCTGTGTTGTAATCCCGGCTCAAGTGAGCTATAATATTTATATAAATTATGGCACAGAAACGGAGAACAACACCATGACAGAAAAAAAAGAGGTGCAGCTTTTTACCGATGGCGCCTGTTCCGGCAATCCCGGTCCCGGCGGCTGGGGGGCGATCCTGCGGTACAAGGGGCAGGAAAAGGAGCTTTCTGGCGGGGAGCCGATGACCACCAATAACCGCATGGAGCTGCTGGCCGCCATAGAGGGGCTGAGCGCCCTGAAGCAGCCCTGCCGCGTTACCCTTACCAGCGACAGCAAGTACTTAGTTGATGCCGTAACGAAGGGCTGGGTGTACGGCTGGCAGAAAAAAGGCTGGAGAAAAAGCGACAACAGCCCCGCCCTGAATGTAGACCTGTGGGAAAGGCTGCTGCCGCTGCTAAAGTATCACGAGGTGGAATTTGTGTGGGTAAAGGGCCACGCCGGCCACCCGGAAAATGAGCGCTGCGACCGCCTGGCGGTGGCGTGGTACCAAAATTATCAGGCGGTGGAAAAGTAGGGTGCGGTAAGCGCTTCCACCTGCACATAGCCGCTCCCGGCCAGCGTAAAGCGGTTGGCCGGTACCAGTGAGTCAAGCTCCGGCTCTCCAAATAGGTACACATCGCCATTTTGGGTAAATCCAAGGTAGATATCCGAACAACACAGATAAAGATCAAATTTCAACTGGCTGGCGGAGAGGATAAACCGGCCCTTTCCCGGCTTTAGTTCCAGCTTCATCAAAGCGTGATACAAGACATCGGCGTCCTCGCCCTCCAGGTAGCAGAATTGAGCGATCGAATCCAGGTTAGAAAAATCGAAGGTATCACGCTCGGCCCAGTAGCTGGTGTTCCGCTTCATACGCAGGCCGGTAATTTCCTCTTCGGCCGCGCCCGGCTGCAATTCATTTACCACAGCGGAAAGGTGGCGGTCATCCTGCGGAACGGTAAGCACGGCATTGCTGATGCACCAGGCCGCCGCTACCACCACAATGACAAGCACCAGTCCCCACTGAACCAACCGCAGCCGTTTGGGATCGGCTTTGCCCTCTGCCACCAACCGCTGGAGGTGCAGCGAGAAAAAGCACATGCAAACCCCATAAATAATCAGCACGGCCGCCCCGACTGCCAGTTCTCTTTGGTACAGGCGGTAAGCCACAAACGCCACGGCGACAATGCAAAGAAATGTGCACGCAATGTTTTTTCTCTTTGTTTCCTGATTCAGCATAGGGCCTCCTTTTTATCGAAAGCATTTTTCTCTCGCTATCATTCTACCAGATTTTTGTGCATCATGTAAATATAGCGTAATGATATGCGGAGGAAATTATGCAAATTGTCAATCCCTTGCGGGCTGCTCTACCCTATATAACGCTCCAGACGGCCAAAGTGCAACACCGCTGGGCGGATTATTTTATTTTTCGCGGGTTTGCGGGGGCCGCAGGCCGTTTCGGCTCCGCCGAAACACGCAGGCGAAGCCTGCGCCAGCCGCCGCAGGCGGCTGGGCCTGCGGCCCCCGCCCCGGATTTTTTGCAAGCCCTAAAAAACCTGATAAAAAATCCGCTTACCCTATTGCAAATTATACCTATATGGTATATTATATTGCCGTGATAAAAAGCCGAGAACATTTTCCGGCTATACTATATACGATAAAGGAAGTGTATCACTGTGGAAAAGCGCTTTGTTTACGCCGATAATGCTGCCACCACTCCGGTCACGCCGGCCGTGCTGGAGGCGATGACCCCCTGGCTGATGGAGAACTACGGCAACCCCAGCAGCATTTATTCCATCGGGCGCGCCGCCCGTACCGCCGTGGAAAAGGCCCGCCGCCAGGTGGCCGCCGCCCTGAATGCCGAGCCGGGCGAGATCTACTTCACCTCCTGCGGCACCGAGGCCGATAACTGGGCCTTGAAGGGCAGCATGCGCCGCTGGGCCGCCAAGGGCAAAAAGCACCTCATCACCGCCGTGTTCGAGCATCACGCCATCCTGCACAGCGCCCGCGCGCTGGAAAAAGAGGGCTTCGAGGTCACCTACCTGCCCGTCACCCCGGAGGGCCTGGTAGACCCCGCCGAGCTGGAAAAGGCCATCCGGGAGGATACCGCGCTGGTTTCCATCATGCTGGCGAATAACGAGATCGGCACCGTGCAGCCCATTGCGGAGCTGGCTGCTATCGCCCACGCCCATGGCGCCTGGTTCCATACCGATGCCGTCCAAGCGGTCGGCCATATCCCGGTGGATGTCAAGGCTCTGGGGGTGGATATGCTATCCCTTTCCGGCCATAAGTTCCATGCCCCCAAGGGCGTGGGCGCCCTGTATGCCAAAAAAGGCATCCTGCCCGATATCTTTATGGATGGCGGCGCGCAGGAAAAGGGCCGCCGCGCCGGCACCGAAAACCTTGCCTCCATCGTGGGGCTGGGCGAAGCCATCACTGTGGCGACCGCCAGCCTGGAAGAAAACATGGCCCGCATCACCGCCATGCGGGATCGCCTGATCGATTCCCTGCTGCAGCTGCCCAGGACCCGCCTAAACGGCAGTCGGGAGCACCGCCTGCCCGGCAATCTCAATATCTCGTTCGAGGGCATCGAGGGCGAATCGCTGCTGCTGCGGCTGGATATGGCCGGCATCTGCGCTTCCTCCGGCTCCGCCTGCACCAGCGGCTCGCTGGATCCCAGTCATGTCCTTATGGCCATCGGCCTCAAGCACGAGGTCGCCCATGGCAGCCTGCGCCTTTCCCTCTCGGAGCTCACCACCGAGGAGGATATCGATTATATCATTGCCCAGGTACCGCCCATTGTGGAGGGGCTGCGCGCCATGTCCCCCGTCTGGGAAAAAATCAAGGATAAGTAAAGGAGATTGCCTATGTATAGCGAAAAAGTTCTGGATCACTTCACCAATCCCCGCAATGTAGGGGAAATTCCCGATGCCGATGGCGTGGGCGAGGTAGGCAATGCCCGCTGCGGCGATATCATGAAGATGTACCTCAAGATCGATGGCGATACCATCACCGATGTCAAGTTCAAAACCTTTGGCTGCGGCGCCGCCATCGCCACCAGCTCCATCGCCACCGAGATAATCAAGGGCCGTTCCATCAATGAGGCCCTTGCCCTCAGTAACCGTGCCGTAGTAGAGGCGCTGGATGGCCTCCCTCCCGCCAAGCTGCACTGCAGCGTACTGGCGGAGCAGGCGGTCAAGGCCGCACTTTCCGATTACTACACCCGCCAGGGCATCGATCCCGAACCCATCGTCGGTCATGTCAAAAAGGATGTCCACGAGGGCGAAGAGGCGGAAGGTGCCTGCCCCTCCTGCGCCACCTGCGACCACTGAGAATAAAGAAAATCCCCTCACCTCTATCGGGTGGGGGGATTTTTTTCTTTTAAGTCAAATCCAAAGGGAGCTGACCGCAAAAGTTTTCGGTCAAGCCTTTTTCAAAAGGCTTGCGGTCTTTGGTCGCGCTGTGCAGAGCGCGAAATTTCCTGTACCGGAGGGCACTCCGCAGGGGGATGAATTTGCAAAATAATCCGGTGGATCGTTTTGCAAAGAGGGGGCGCCCCCTTACTTGTTCCCTTTGCAATATGTCCTTTCACCGAGCTGGTGAAAATTAAAAACCTCTCCATCAAAAAAGCCCCCTTTGGGGGGCTCAATTGTAAACTTTTCGTTAAAAAAAGTGAAATATTAACCTTTTAGCTGCAAAAAAGGGGCAATTTTGCCGTATTAGTGGGGGGACTTTCAAAAAGCCTTAGAACCACAGCACCGCTATGGCAAAGCCCGCCGCGCTACACAAAGCGCCCCACAGCAGGTCGGTGGGGGTATGGCGTTTAAGTGCCACCGAAGCCCACGCCACCAGCCACCCGATCACAATACTGGGCAGCAGCATCCACCAGCCAAAGTAGTAGATGAGGAACAAAAGCGGCCCGGCCGCGCTGCACGCGTGCCCGCTGGCGCGCCTGTGAAGCACGCGGTTGCACAGGGTAAGGAACAGCGCCGAGAAAAAATACCCGGCACAGATGGTGCGGATCTCCGGCGAGACCCCCGCCAGCAGCGCCCACAAAAAGGCAATGGTATACCCCACCCCGGTAAAGACAAACGCCAGCTCCCGCTGACCCTCCCGGCCGCGGCTGCGGTAGCGGGGGAACAGCGGCTGCGCCGGATAAGCCAGCACCGGCACAAAGCCCAGCAGCAGAATGGTGGTGACCAGCTCCCCGACCGGGCAGAAGGGCTGCGGCCCCCAGAAATACAGGATGAGCAGCAGGGCGGTCACCATCACCGGCGGGATGGATATGACCCGGACCAGACCGGCCAGTTTTTCCTTGGCTGTTTTTGTGGTTTTCATGCGGTTCCTCCTCCCGAGGGGTAGTGGGTTGCTTATGGGTTTATTATAGCAGAATCGCTGCGGAAAAGTGAGAGACAAAGCGACGGCTGGGGGGAAATTGGGGGGCGAAAATTTTCCCTTTACCGCAGCGCCACCAGCGGCATATCCACATAGATATCCTGGCCTGTGAGATTATCGTGCACGGTGGCGGTCAGCTCCTTGCGGGCATTAATGGAGAAGGCCACATTCAGCCGCTTATCCAGCGGGGTGCCGGGCGGCTCCAGCTTGGCAATGACGGCGGCATTGGCGGAATTTTTGCTGTAATTGAGCAGCCGCACGGTATCGCTGCTGTCATCCACCGCAGAAAACCGTCCATCGGCATCAAAGGAGACCCGTCCCATCCGCTTGTGCTCAATCTCCGCCATCATCAGCTCGATCGCCTTTTGATTGCGGAAGGAGGAGGACAAGGTGAGGGTCACCGGCTTTTCGCTGGGGTATTCGCTGCCGGCCTTGAAGATGATCTTGTACCGCGGCTCCTTGGTGAGGGAATCCAGGTAGCGGATGGCGTAGGAATGCTGGATGAAATCGACGATATTGAGCCCCAGCGAGAAGGCCAGCGCCCCGTGGGCCACCGCCTCAAACGGCTTGTGGCACTGCACCTTTTCCCGGCCAAAGATGCCCCGGATGCCCCGCTGCACCGCCGGGATGAGGGTAGTGCCCCCCACCAGCAGCACCCGCTCGATCTGGCTGCGGGAAATGCCGCCGGCTTCCGCCATGTTGACGGCGTTATTGAGGACATCATTGAGGGTGACAAAAAAATCGTGCTCCTCCAGAAGATCCAGCAGGTCATTCTGGGTGTAGCGGAACTCGTAGGTCTTGAAATGCTCGGCATCAAAAAAGCTGCGGCTGCTCTCGCTTTGAGCGGAAAGCTCCTCCTTGATCTGCCGGGCCAGGGTGGTAAGCTGCGGCAGGATCTCCTCGCACTCTTCGGCGGTGCGGCCGGCCCGCATCAGCAGGTCTTCCAGCAGCCACCGGTCGATATCATCGCCGCCGAGGAAGGCGCCGGCTTTGCCCAGCACCCGGCCCTTGGCCGCTTCTCCGGCCGCCGCCCCGGCAAAGGATTCCGGCATGCGGACCACCGAAACATCCAGGGTGCCGCCGCCAAAATCCACCACGCACACCACCGAACCGGCCCGGGTAGAGCCGTAGGAAATAGCGGCCGCCACCGATTCATCCACCAGGCGGTAAGGGACATCGGGGTAATTTTCCGCAAAAAAGGCGGAGATCCACTCCCGGTAGGTATCAAAGGCATTGACCGGGGCGGTAAAGGTGACCACGGTATCGGCGTTCAGCTCCAAATTGCCCAGCAGCCGGGTGAGATACAGCCGCGCGATATGGTCGGCGGAAAACTCCCGGCCGCGGTCCTCGTAGAGGGAGGTGAGGTGCAGAAGCCCCCGCTTGAAGCCCCAAAAATAGCGGCTGCTGCGGATATCATCCAGCCCGCGGGAGGTGACCTCGTAGCCCATTAGGAAGCTTTCCTCCCCCCGGTAGTAGAGGACGGAGGGGGTGACCGGCGGCATGGCGCCGCTCCCCGGCGCGGTGATGGCCGGAAAGCTCATGGTCTGCGGCTCCTCCCTGGCAAAGTTCCAGCGGGCCACCACGGTATTGCTGGTGCCGAAATCGACGGCGTAGCGTTCCATCAGATCACTTCCTTTACTCTTGCTTTTACCCAGATCTGCTCCCCTTTGGCATAGCCCACCGTCGCCACAATGACCGGAGTGCCCGGCGCCAGCAGGGCGGGGCAATCGTGCCGGGCACTGTCGTAGGGGGTCTCCTCCCCCACCGTACCGATGACGGTAAGGCCCAGCGCCCCCACAAAATCATCCACCGGGGCAAACATCCCGATCATATCCCTGGCCAGCAGCGCGGGGTTCTGGGCAATGGCCCGCCGGGCGGTGGGCAGGGCCAGCAGCAGGGGGCGCATCGCCTCAAAGAGGGCTCTTTGGGCGGCTTCCACCGCTTCGGTCTGCTCCCGCTGGCGGCCGGCGGCTTCCCGGTCGGCTTCCCGACTTACGGCGGCGGCATGGGCCTCCAGCTGTTCCTTTTGGCGGGCGGCTTCGGCCTTTTCCAGCCGCAGGGCGGCGGTCTCGGTTTTCAGCTCCCGGATGGTTTTCTGGCTTTGCAGCAGGTCTTTGAGGGCCATAGGGGTTCTCCTTTGTTTGAGATTTTGCGGAGGGCGGGCGCGGGGCGCAGCCCCGGCCGCGGAGCGGCCGACCCGCCGGAGGCGGGTGACGCCACGCAGGGGCGTCGGGCTGCGCCCCGACCGGCCCCTTGCAGGATTTATACTTACTGTATAATCGTTGGTTCCTGTCCGGAGAGTGTATTCTGCTCCAGGGTAGGCTCCATGTAGCTGTAGTGGGTATCGTGCCGCCAAATGCGAATCTCCTCGCCGGTGACGGTCATGCGGGTGGCATCGGTAAAGAGCTTTTGCCAGGGGCCCCAGGGGCGGGTGTAGTACTCACTGCTGCCCCGCCAGCGGATCTTATCGGCAAAGGCCTGGGCTTCACAGCACCACAGGCTGCCATCCCGGCACAGCAGGGCAAAGTGGCTGCCGGTCTTGGCCATCATGGTCACACCCGATATGACCGGCAGCGGCTCGTAGGGGGTCTCGCTCAGCTTTTCGCAGAGGGAGATCAGAGTGCCATCGGCCTGGCGCAGAACGGTGGCATGGGGCAGGGCAAAGGCCTGGACGATCCCCATATAGGCATCCACGCTGCAGCTGCCGTATTCCCCATCACCGTAGACCACGGCCGTGTGGAAGGTGGTGACCCCGACGGTATGGGTGGGACAGCTGGAAAGCTGCATAATACCCACCCACTTGGCAAAGAGATCGCCCCGGCGGCTGCGGCAGGTGCCATCGGCCAGCAGCAGGTCGCCCAGCGGCTCCACCGCGGCGGCATAGCGGATGCCGGCAAAATACATGAGCTGCTGCACCGAGTAAAAGTTCTCGCTGACTTTGGAATTATGGGCCGAGAGGACAAAGGGCGTACCAGCCCCCTGCAGCCCGATGACCCCCTCAAAGTGGCGGAACGGGTCGGTATCGTTTTCGAGGTAATCACTGCGGTCGCCGTAGAAGCGGACGGCTTTCGCCGCGGGGTCCACCGTGCTGTCGTACAGGGTCCGGCCAAAGGAACGCACCCGGCCATCGGTGAAGGTGACAACCACGGTTTTGCCCTCCTCGGCGGTCAGCAGGTGCTCCACCTGGGGCAGGTCGTGCCGCTCGAAGCCGTTTTTGCCAAACAGCACGAAGGAGAGGATCTCCCCGTGCAGCACCAGCAAAAAGGGCTGGAACACCGCCATGCGGCGCACCCCGGTAAACTGCCGGAAAAACTCGCCCTCCGGGCCGCTTTGGTCAGAAAAGAGCCTTCCCGCGGCATCCACGGCCATGGCGTTGCTGCGGCCCCCGGCGATGCTCCACAAAAGGCACCGGCGGATGTTCCGCCAGCCCTCGGTGATGCGGCGCTTCTCCGGGCGGCGGCGGGTACCCTCCCAGCCGATGGAGCCATCCCGGAAGATGGCCATAAGGTATTCCCCCTCGATGACCCAATCGGTCACTTCGGTCCAGTCGGTGATATGGTCATCAGCCGGGGGCAGCCCCGCCCGTTCGGTGGGGGTGCTTTCCCAGATGACCGAGCCATCCCGCTTTTCGCCCAGCAGGTAGTAGCCCTCCTGCCAGATGCGCCGAAGCCCCGACCATTTTTCGGGGGCGATGCTATCGGTGCGGCAGAGAGCCCCATGGCTCCATTTGCCGCTGAAATGCACCTGTCCCTCGTCATCCAGCCCGACAAAAACCGAGCCGCCGTTCTGGAAAGCGATGAGCTGGCGGATGTGACGCCATTCCTCCATCCCCTGGTACCGCAGGAAACGGGGGTGCCCGCAGGAGAGGACGGTTCCCGCCCCGGTGAGGGCGGCGGCCGCCTCGGAAACGGCGGCGATCTGGGTAATGTTTGCCCAGTTCTTTACCCCGGCGGTGACCTCCTCATTGGTGCCGGCAGCCAGCACCCGGCCCGCGGTCGTCAGCCCCAGGATGAAATCATCCCCCAGGGCCAACTGGGTGATATGCCGCCACTGTTCGGTGCCCTGCACCGGCTCGTTGGTATCGGCCCACTGGGCATATACGGTCCCGGCGGCGGTAACGGCGGCCGCCAGGCCGGAGGACTGATAAAGCTGTGTGACATTTTTCCAGGCGGAAACGGCATAGGGCTGGCCATAGCCCCGGCCCGCGGCCAGTACAGAGCCATCCTCGCAGAGGGCCAAGGTCTGGTGGCGGCCGGGGATGACCTCCCGGACATTTTTCCAGTGGGAAACGGCGTTTTCACCGTGCGGGCTGTGGCCGGTGTGGGTAAGCAGGGCGGCTTCCACGGTGCCATCCCGGTACAGGAAGTAGATGTATCTTTCGCTGCGGCGGATGGCCCGCACCGGCTTTTTGGCGGCAGGGGGCGCCAGTTCTTCAGCCCGGCGCCAGCCCTCCACCCGCTGCCGCAGCAGGGAGAGAATGGCCGGAAGATCCACCGGCTGGCCCAGTGTGACGATGCTTTCCGCCGGGGAAAGGGTATCACCCTCCTCCGGCTCCTCCAGATCGATGGCGGGGGCGTAGGAAAGATCGGCGGGGAGATAGGCGATGAGCTCCTCCCCCTCCAGCTCGATGCCCCGGACATCCTCGCAGAGGATATCCCCGCTGTGGTAGCCGGAGCCGAACACCCGCAGATAGCCGTTCTGGTAGAGGACGGCGAGATACCGGCGAGGCACAGCGGCAAAATCTGCGATTTTTTGGCGGAAGCGGTTGGGGGCGATAATATCGGTGTAATCCCCGCCGAAGAAATCGGCCGAGATGGAATCGCGGGGCTCGCTGCACAAAAAGCGGCCGGTGATCTTAGAAAGGGCGACCCAGGTGGAAACGCCGTAGGGATTGTACCGGACAAGGGCTATTTTTTGCACACGCTCCCGCGGGCGCTGGATGGACTTATTTTTGCGGTCAAAGAGGGTGACAGTGCCGTTTTTTTGCAGCAGGTAGGCCACCGGGCTGCAATGCCCCGGCAGCGCCGAGCCGACTGCTTCCTCGATCTCCCCGATGCCATCCAATGCCGAAAGGGCCCCCACCGCGCGGAACATTTCATCCTCGCAGAGGGCGCCGAAGCCATCGGTATCCCAGAAAACACGGGCAACACCCTGCCACCCGGCAGCCGGGGCATATTCCCCGGCATTGCCGTAGAGCAGCAGGCGGCCATAGGTGGTAAGGGCGGCCGCCATGGGCGGCTCATCCCCATCGTAATCATAGATGCGCAGATCGGTGAGGGTGCGGCAGGCGGCCAGCTGGGAAATCAGCCGCCGCCACTCCTCCGCAAAGCGGGCGGGCCGGCCAGATTCAGTCAGCTCCACGGTGCCATCGGCCAAAAGGCGCATGTGGCAGAAGTCATTGCGGTAGGTGAAGGGATCGGCGCCTTCGGTTTGGGTGTAGACCGGGTGCAGCGGATCGAAGCCGCCCGCTGCGCCGCCCATTTCCTCCCGGCTGATGAGCAGAACCCGGTCGAGGGAGGGGTCATTGGCGAAAGATTTCATTAGATGCCATCCCCTGTGCCGTTTTGGTAGCTGTAATACAGCTGGTCGCCCACGGCGGATTCATTGGCCTCCTGCTGGCTGCTGGCCATACGGGCCCGGCCGCTGCCCGCCCAGGCAATGAGCTTATTGATGGTCTCCCGGAAGCTGACCGAGAGCGGAATGGTGCTGTGGATGGCGGCGAGGATATCCTCGGTGGTGAAATCCCGCTGCTGAGAGAAAGCCTGGAACATGGCGTCATTGATGACCTGTTCAATTTCGGCGCCGGAGAAGCCCTTGGTCTCTTTGGCCAGGGCGGCCAGGTCGTAATTCTTGACGGCGATATCCCGGCGGCGGCTGATGTGCAGCCGGAAGATCTCCACCCGTTCCTTTTCGGTGGGAAGATTGACGAAGAATATTTCATCGAAGCGGCCCTTGCGCATGAATTCCGGCGGCAGCTGCTCGATATTATTGGCTGTGGCGACGATGAAAACGGGGGATTTCTTTTCCTGCATCCATGTGATCAAACTGCCGAACACACGGGCCTGGGCGCCGCTATCCCCCTGCACGCCGCCGATGCCGGCAAAGCCCTTATCGACCTCGTCGATCCACAAAACGCAGGGCGCCATGGCCTCGGCGATCTGGATCATTTCACGGGTGCGGGCTTCCGATTCGCCGACATAGCTGCCCATCAGCCGGCCGACATCCAGCCGCAGGAGCGGCATATGCCACTGCTGACTGATGGCCTTGGCGCAGAGGGACTTGCCGGTGCCCTGGATGCCGACGATGAGGACGCCCTTGGGGTAGGGCAGGCCGAACTGCTGGGCCTGCTCCGAAAAGGCCATGCCGCGGGTGACGATCCAGCTTTTGAGGACATCCATGCCGCCGATGGAGCCCATGGTCTCTTCGGCATTGAAAAACTCCAGCACCTGGGTTTTGCGAATGACCTGTTTTTTCTCCTCCAGAACAAGCTGGAGGTCATCAAGGCTGATCTTACCGCTGCGGGCAAGCGCCTTGGAGAGGATGGTTTTTACGGTGGAGATGGTGAGTCCCTGGAAGGCACGCACGAACTGCTCGAAGCCCTCCTGATCCATATCCACCACGACATTTTGGGTGATATTGGTGATGTACTCCCGCAGCTCCGGCAGGGTGGGCAGCTGGAATTCCAGCACGCTGACCGAGGAGGTCAGCTCCTCCGGGACCTTATACACCGGGCTGACGATGAGGATGCTCTTCTGCTGGGGCTTGAGCTGCACGGCAAGGTTTTTTACCATGCGGCAGACCATATTGTCCTCCAGGAAACGGTGGAAATCCTTGAGGACATAGAGAATGGGGGTATCGGCGGGTTCCTTGGCGATGAAATCCAGCACGGCGATGGGATTGCCCTTGCCCACGGCCACGCCGACATCAAAGCCGGAGGCGAAATCCCAGCTGACGACCCGCATATTTTCCAGCTCGGCGGCGCAGTCCTTCACTACCGAAAGGAGGCGTTCCTCCTCCCGGGTGGTGACATACAGCACGGCGCAGCGGGCGCGGATGGACAGATTGAATTCTTCACGGAAGTTCATATTTTTTCTCCTTTCGGGAAAGGGAGTGTAAGTGCGATGGGATGTAAGCGGCGAGGACGAGGGAAAATCGGTAAAGGGCAAGGCGCCGCCGACGCGATACTCTTGTCCGGCGAAAGGCGGACTGATGTATCGCGAGGGGGCAACGCAGCCATTTGCGATTTTCACCGGCCGAAGCCGCGAAAATTACAGGAGGGAAAGCCCCAGCGAATGGGCAAGATCCGTAAAGCCGCGCAGGCATTCCGGGGGGACGGTATAGGGCGGCGGCAGTACAGCGGCGGTATTGCCCTCCGGGACAAAATCCGGGAGGAGGGACAAGGGGTAGCCACGGGGATTATTTTGGGCCAGCAGGCGGAGGGTGTCCTCAGTATTCTGCCATTGCCCCGGTAGGATAAGATGCCGCAGCAGCACACCGCTTTGCAGCAGGCCGGCTGCATCGTAACGGTTTGGGCCGTAATGGAGGCCAAGAAGCGAAAGATTGGCAAGCGCGCGGGCCGGGTACCCCGGCACGGCAGAAAGGCGCTGACCCAGGGCAGGATCGGCGTACTTGAAATCCATGACATAGCCCTGAAAGAAAGGGAGCAGCAAACGGGTCTGCTCCGCGGGGGCATAGCCATTGAAGTTATTGAGCAGCGGGACAGTAAGGCCCAGCTTCCTTGCGATGGCAATGGCTTCGATGACCTCGTCGGCGGAGGGTTCCACATTGGCGAGGCTGATATGACTGACGCCCCGCTGCTGGAGGGAAAGCAGCAGCTCCGCCAGCTGACGGGGGGTGTAAGTGACACCATTGCCCCCCTGGGAGATGCCGTAAACCAGACAATAGGCACAGCGCATATCGCAGCCGGAAAGATAGACGACCCCGCAGCCGGTACCGCCGCTGATGCAGCGTTCCTCCCGGTTGCGGTAGAATTTACCCAATTTCATAGGCGGCCCAGCCTTTCCAGCAGGGGGAGGTAGTCCTCCTCCCAGACGGAGCAGCGCACTTCCCCACCAGCGATGTAGAGGGTTTCCGGTTCGGCGGGGGGCAGCAGGCGGCATAGGGCCGGGTACTGCTCATCCGGCGGGGTAGCAAGAAAACCCACAGGGCTGCCGGGGGGCGGCGGGACCTGCCCCAAAGCCAGCAGGCGGCCATGGTTTGCGGGGATCACGACGCTTTCCCAATTGGTGACCGAGAGGTAGTAGATATCCCGGCCGGAAATGGCTGCGGCGATCGTTTCCCTATCATCCGAGGGAGTAAAAAAGCGCTGGCCCGGCAGGACGGGGACCATCATCTCCGGCGTGACCATTACCTGCACCGGCAGGGACAAAAAGGGAGCCAGCCACTGCGGTTCCATGGAACCGAGCCACAGCGCAGACGCCATGCTGCCTCCCCCCTCTCCTGACGCTTTGGCTTAGAAGCGGTTTTTCTCCTGCTCCTTTTCCTCCGCCTGGTCAAAGTATTCGGGCTTGAGCTCGACGGAAAGCTCCACGCCCAGCTTTTCGACGGTTTCCTTTACCAGCTCCCGGCAGGCCGGGCCGCGGACGCCATTGACCTCCACGGTGATCTTGCCATCCTTGCCGATGCGGTAAGTTACAGTCTGTTCCGCCATAGGTCACACCCACCTTCCTACCTTGATGCGGACGGTGCCATCGGGCAGGGTTTCCTGCTCCTGCACCTGGAATTTTCCCTCCTGCTCCACGGTTTTGCGCAGGAGCAGCACAGCGTACTTTTGCAGCAGTTCATCCCGGGTCTTTTCGAAATCGCCGGGTTCGAGATTGGAATGGAGCTCGGCCTCGCCATCCACAAATTTGAAAGCCATAACGCGGTTGACGGCATTGACGGCGATGACATCGCAGGTATTGAAGGTCCCGGCAAACTCGTAGTTTTCCGGAACCTCCGCCACGCGGCGCAGGCCGATGGCCCGCAGGGCCTCCCCCAGTACATCGATATCCCGGATGGCGACCTGTACCTTGGAAAGATGCGACACAGCGGCACCTCCTATCATTTGATACTATATTACTCTTATATCATAGGACAATTCGATTGAAAAATCAACCATAAATTCAGGAATAATTCTTGATTTTGCGAATTTTTCGGATGAGATTTGGCGATGCGGAACAAAAGCCCCCGCCGGACGGCGGGGACAAAGGGTTATTTGACCAGTTCGGCAAAGTGCTTGATGAGATAATCCCGGAAGAGGATGGCCGCCGGGGAAAGGTAGCTGCTTTCCCGCCAGGAAAGATTGATGTAGCGGCGGCAGTGGGGGGTGGAAATGGGTACTAGGGCGATGTGTTCATCCTCCATATCCTGCCAAGTTAGGATGGGAATGAAAGAGATGCCGATGCCGGCGCGGATCAGCTCACGGACAGTTTCCGGGCTGTCGCTTTCCAGGACGACATTGGGATCGAAGCCGGCCATTTTACAGTAGGCATCGGTGATGCTGCGGAGATTTTTGCCCTTTTGCAGACAGATGAACTCCTCCTTGGAGACCTGATCGAGGGTGAGGGAATCGAAGTGGGCCAGCGGATTGGTGACCGGCAGCGCCAGGCGAATCTCCTCTTCGATAAGGGTAGTGCAATAGGGGCCGGAAACCGGCTGGCTGCCCGCGAAGAGGGTGAGATCGCAGCTCTGGCCACTATCCTCTACCAGGTCCTCCTGCAGGATGTGCAGACGGATATCGCTGTGTTCTTCCTTAAAGCCGCGCACCAGCCGCGGGATGAGGGTGGAAGCGGCATTCATGGAGAAGGTGACATTCATGACGCTGTTTTCCCGGGCATCGTCGATCTCCCGGTGGATGGCCTCCAGCTCCTTGAGAATGCGGTTGGTGTGATTGAGAACAATGATGCCATATTCATTGAGCTCGATGCTTTTGCCCTTGCGGTTGAAGAGCTTGACCTTGAGCTCATCCTCCAGCATGCTGATGGTGCGGCTGAGAGAAGGCTGGGCCACATGCAGTTCCTGCGCCGCCTTTGTGATATGTTCCAGTTCCGCTGTTTTTTTGAAGTAACGCAGATGTGTGATTTCCATGAAGATACCTCGTGCAATGTGCATATAGCGTGCGTGTTATTGATCTTAGTCATATTATATATTTTACATTATAGAAAGTCAATGCTATACTAAAGCTTAACATGGGCTATTAGGCCGAATTTTGTTGAGAGTGAAAGTGAAAGGTGGTTCTATAACTATGTCCTGGGATAATCAGCGCCGTTCCAAGGCGGAACGACTGCAGGCGGCCGCTGCGCTGTGCTGCGGCAAAACAGTAGCGACCGGCGATATCGTCAAGCTGATGGAGGCGGTCATTCACCCCGGCGATAAGGTGGTGCTGGAGGGCGACAATCAGAAGCAGGCGGCGTTCCTGGCGGCTTCTCTGGCGGAAGTGGACCCCAAAGTGGTGCACGACTTGACCATGATCATTCCCTCCATTTCCCGCAGCGAGCATCTGGATTACTTTGAGAAGGGCATTGCCAGCACGGTGGATTTCGCCTTTGCAGGTACGCAGGCGCAGCGACTCAGCGAGATGCTGGCCGAGGGCAAGGTGAAGATCGGCAACTTTAATACTTATTTGGAGATCTATGCCCGCCTGTTTGTGGATCTCATCCCCAATGTATGCCTGGTGGCTGCCGATAAGGCCGATAAGGACGGCAACCTGTTTACCGGATACAGCACCGAGGAGACCCCCACCCTGGTGGAGGCCGCGGCCTGCAAGAGCGGTATTGTCATTGCGCAGGTGAATGAGATCGTAGAGGACCTGCCCCGTGTGGATATCCCCGGCGGCTGGGTAGATTTCATCGTCCCTGCCGATAAGCCCTACCCCATGGAGCCCCTGTTCACCCGTGACCCCCAGTTCATCAAGGATGCCGATATCCTGATGGGCATGATGGTCATTAAGGGCATTTATGCCAAGCACGGCGTGCAGAGTCTCAACCATGGCATCGGCTTTAACGGTGCGGCCATTGAGCTGCTGCTGCCCACCTACGGCGAGCAGCTTGGCCTGAAGGGCAAGATCTGCCGCAACTGGGTGCTGAACCCCCATCCCACGCTGATCCCTGCCATCGAAGCGGGCTGGGTCGAGAGCATCTGCGCCTTTGGCGGCGAAGTGGGTATGGAAAAATACACCGAGGAGCGCAGCGATATCTTCTTTACCGGTGCAGACGGCACCCTGCGCAGCAACCGTACTCTGGCACAGGTGGCAGGTCTGTATGCCATTGACTCTTTCCTGGGCGCTACCCTTCAGATGGACTACTACGGCAACTCCTCCACCGTGACCGCCGGCCGTCTGAGCGGCTTTGGCGGTGCGCCCAATATGGGCCACAACCCCGGCGGACGCCGTCACAGCAGCCCCGCCTACCACAGCCTTGTTGAAGGCAAGGACACCCTGCGCGGCGGTCAGAAGATCGTTATTCAGATGCTGAAGAGCAGCGGCAAGAAGGGCAATAACTTCGTGCCGGAGCTGGACGCCATCGCCATCGGCCGTGACGCCGGGATGGAGGCCCCGCCCATTATGGTTTACGGTGAGGATGTGAGCCACACCGTGACCGAGCAGGGCATTGCCTACTGCTACATGGCTGAGGACGCCGAGGAGCGCAAGCTGATGCTGGCTTCCATCGCCCAGGGCACTCCCTTTGGCGAGATGGTGACCAAGGAGCAGATCGAGGCCTTCCGCAAGGCGGGCAAGGTGGCCTATCCCGAGGATCTGGGCATCGACCGTGCCATGGCGACCAAGGACCTGCTGGCCTGCAAGACCCTGGAGGAGATCGCGGAGTGCTCCGGCGGGCTGTATGTGGTGCCCGAAAAGTTCCGCAAGAAAGACTAAGCATACTCCTTTCACGATAAAGCATAGAGAAGGGAAATCCCCCGGCCGGGTGTGGTCGGGGGATTTTTCTTGGATTGGGATAAATGGGCAGGCGGGGCGCACCGGAGCGGGGAGGGCCGCCCGGAGCGAAACGGAGGTGCGGCACGACAAAAGCGGAGGGGCGCCCCGCCGGTGGGTCACAGCAGGGAGTGGCGCCATTCTTCGGAGCCGGGAGCCTGATAATAGTAGAACTCGCTGAGGGTGGGATTCTCAAAGACGCGGAGCATTTCGAGAAAATCGGAAGTAAGGTGGTGGCCTTTCAGTTCCTCGCGGGTCAGCCAAAGCATTTTACCTTCCGAGGAGGAAGTAAGCGTACCAGTGAAGCGGGTGGCACGGAATAGCAGCACCACATAGCGGGCACCATCCTCCCGTGGGAACTGCTTGACGCCACAGAGAATGGGATCCTGAATGGTAAGGCCGGTTTCTTCCTGTACCTCGCGGATGACCGAAGCGACGAAAGATTCGCCGGGTTCCACATGGCCACCGGGGAAGCAGATGCCCGGCCAGCTGGGATCGGTACGATCCTGCACGAGGATACGGTTCTCGGCATCGGTGATCATGCACAGATTGGTCAATTCACAGCGCTCGGTAGGGTGTGACATAGTAAGAGAAGCTCCTTTATTAAGTATAGCCCAAAAGACCTCTGACGCTGACCTCCCCGCTGGAAACGGTGCGGCGGGAACCATCCGGCAGCTCAACGATGAGACCGGCATCGGGGGCAATGGCAACGGCCAGCGCCTCATACTGGCCGGTGGGACTGATGACCTCCACCCGGCGGCCGATGGTACAGCTGCGGCGGGTCAGTTCCCCAATCAGGTTTTCGGCCGGTTGGGAAAGAATGTGCTGGCGGAGGAAGAGGTCATCCAAGCGGGTGATGATACCGGCGGCAATGGCGGCCCGGGGAACGGCAGCACCCGCTTCCCGCACCGAGATGGCCTTATCCCGCAGCTCCTCGGGGAAATCCTGCGGCTGCTGGGTGACATTGACGCCGATACCGATGACCGCGCCATTGATGGTGCCGCTTTCGGCATCGCTGGTGAGCTTGGTGAGGATGCCGCAGACCTTGCGGCGGTCGAGGATGATATCATTGGGCCACTTGATGGCAGGGGCCAGGCCATATTGCTCCAGCACCTGGCAGACAGCCAACCCGGCGCAGCTGGTAAGCAGACTGAGCGCGGCGGGGTCGAAATCCGGGCGGAGAAGATAAGAGAGATAGACCCCCTGCCCGGCCGGAGAGGCAAAGCTGCGGCCCAGGCGGCCGTTGCCGTGGGTTTGGCGATCCGCCAGCACAACAGTGCCGGTGGGCGCGCCCTCCAGGGCCAGCTGCATCCCGCGGGTATTGGTAGAATCGGTCTCCTCGTAGCAAATGACGGTCTCTCCCCTGCCCTGCGGCAGGTACTGCTCCAGCAGTTCCTTTGTCATACCATCCGGCAGGGCAGTAAGGCGGTAACCCAGCCGGGTGACCGATTCAATGGCATAGCCCTGCTCCCGCAGGCGGCAGGCAGCCTTCCACACCGCGGTGCGGCTGACGCCCAACCGGACGGAAAGCTCCTCCCCGGAGTGGTACTGGGTACGGTCCTGCCCCAACTCCCGCAGCAGCTCGGCGGCCAAATCTCTTTTTGCCATGATGAAGTTCCTCCCTTTTGCGGACGGAATGTAAACTTTCCGTTAAATAACAAATTTTTGGGCTCCCGCTGCCGGTGGGCAGTTGAAAATCCCCAATGAAAAGTGATAAAATCAGTATAATTCAATCCGGACAAAAAGGCAACCAGAAATAAGCCGGGAGAGAGAAAGAGGGCGACAGGATGGCATTTGTGGAAATGAAGGATGTGTATAAGCGCTACCGCACTGGGGAAATCGTGACGGCGGCCAGCGATGGCATCAATTTTACCATAGAAAAGGGCGAATTCGCCATTATTGTGGGGCCCTCCGGCGCCGGTAAAACCACGGTGCTGAACATTCTGGGTGGAATGGACACCGCCGATGAGGGGCAGGTGCTGGTGGATGGAAACGACATCGTGCAGTACACCCCCAAGCAGCTGATCGGCTACCGGCGGCATGATATCGGGTTTGTGTTCCAATTCTATAACCTGGTGCAAAACCTGACGGCGCTGGAAAATGTGGAGCTGGCGGCGCAGATCTGTCATGATCCCATCCCGGCAGCGGAGGCCCTGGAGGCCGTGGGGCTGGGCCACCGGCTGGATAACTTTCCGGCGCAGCTTTCCGGCGGCGAGCAGCAGCGGGTTTCCATCGCGCGGGCGCTGGCCAAGCGGCCCAAACTGCTGCTGTGCGACGAGCCGACCGGCGCCCTAGACTACAATACCGGCAAGCAGATCCTCTCGCTTTTGCAGAGCGCCTGCCGGGAGGGCGGCATGACGGTGATCGTAGTGACGCACAACACCGCCATCACCCCAATGGCCGACCGAGTCATTACGATACGAAACAGCAAGGTCGCCAGCAATATTTATAATCCCCACCCTGCCGATATTGCCACAATAGAGTGGTAAGAAGGCGGGTGGCGGAAAATGCGGGGAGGGCAAGGCAGGGGCCGCAGGCAGGCTGATGCCCGGTAGAGCGAAGCGGAGGCGGGCTTATGCCTGTCAAGGCGCCAACACAGCCATCGCCCATTTTACGGCGTCCGCCAGGCGGGAACCGGCAGGAACCAAAAAGAAAGGAGGGCATATTCATGACGGAAGCATTCCGGAAAGATACCATGCGCACCATGCGTAAAACCATGAACCGTTTTTGTTCCATTTTGCTCATTGTGGCGCTGGGTGTTGGCTTCTTTGCGGGGGTGCGGGCCACCGGTGATGACATGCGGGATACCGCCAGCGATTACTATATCGATTACAACGCCATGGATGTAAAGGTGCTCTCCACTTTGGGATTCAGTGAAAACGATGTGGCCGCCGTAGCGGCGGTGGATGGCGTAAAGCAGGTTTATGCCGGGAAATATGTGGACTGCCTGACCCTGTGCCACGATAACTTCTTGACGAGGGTGTTTTCCCTGCCCCAGAACCCGGATAGTCCCGAAACCATGAACCGGCTGCGGGTACTGGAAGGGCAGCTACCACAGGCGGCGGATGAATGTGTCATTGATGAGAAGATACAGTATAAGTACCACTTTGAATTGGGACAGACGCTTTCTTTGGGCAGCGCCGACCCAACAGATGACCTGGAAAATGAGCTGGAGCACACCGAATATACCATCGTGGGGATCGTCAATTCCCCGATGTACCTGGATATGACCCGCCGCGGCAGCACCACGGTGGGGGATGGTTCGCTGGATGCCTACCTGTATGTACTGGAGGAGAACTTTACCGCTAAATACTACACCGAACTGTATGTGACCGCGGAGGGCTCCGGTGACCTAAACTGCTACACCGAGGAATATGACACCCTAGCCGCGGCACTGAAAGATGCGCTGGAGCCGGTGGGAGAAGCCCGTGGGGAACTGCGGATGCAGGAGATGGCGGACTATCTGAATGAAAAGATACCGGAAGCACGGGACAAAATAGCCGATGCCGAAGAACAGCTGGCTGATGCCGAGCAGCAGCTGACCGATGCCGCCAACGAATTGGCGGATGCCCGCAAGCAGCTCGAGGACGGAGAAAAGGAGCTGAAGGACGGCCGGGCCGAACTGGAAAAGCAAAAGGAACAGTACCAGAAGTACGAGCAGCAATATGAGGAAGGCGTGCAGCAGCTGGAGGCCGCCAAGCTGCAAATGGCGGCGGTGAGCGCTGCACGGGCGCAGCTGGCGGCGGGCAAGGCGCAGATCAATGCGATAATGGGGCGGATGGTGAACCTGCCGGAAGGGTCGGTGCTGCTGCCCATCCTGGCAGATAGCTTGGCCCCCACGCTGAACGAGTTGACCGACGCCAACGGAAAAAAGCTGAACCTGGGGGATAAGCTGTACGATGCCGACGGCAATGTGACCCCGGCAACAGTAAAGGCGACCCAGACCGCAGTGAACGATTATTTTTCCACCATGGAAAAACAAATAACCAGCGCGGCCAGCCAGTACGAAAGCGGCAAAAAAGAGCTGGAGGAGAGCCGCAAGCAGCTGGATACCTATAAAGCCGAGCTGGAGAAAGCCGAAAAGCAGCTGAATGACGGCGAAAAGGAGCTGGCCGAAGCGCGGGTGAAGCTGGCGGACGGCGAAAAGGAATTTGAGGAAAAGAGCGCCGATGCCCGGCAGAAAATAGCGGACGGAAAAGCGGAGCTGAACCGCGGCAAGCAGCAGCTGGCCGATGCCGAAAAAATGCTGGAAAAGCTCTCACCGGCGGAGTGGTACCTGTATACCCGCAAGGAGCTGGCACTGGGTGTGGGCGAATTTGGCGATGATGCCGCAAGAATCGATAACATTTCTACCATTTTCCCAGTATTCTTCCTGGCGGTGGCGGCACTGGTGTGCCTGACCACCATGGCCCGTATGGTGGAGGAGCAGCGCACTGAGATCGGCACGCTGAAAGCGCTGGGCTATACCGACCGGGAGATCCAAAAGAAATATCTTATCTACTCGCTGAGCGCGACGGTACTGGGCAGCGGGCTGGGGCTCGCTGTGGGCTTCAAGCTGTTCCCCACCGTCATTTACGATGCCTACTGCATCATGTACGACCTGCCGCCGGTGGAAGCCCCGTTCCATTGGGGCGTGGCGGCCATCTGTGTGGTAGTGGCGCTGGGGTGCGTTACCCTGGTGACCTGCAATGTGTGCCACGGAGTTCTCAGTGAGATGCCGGCCAACATCATGCGGCCCAAAGCGCCCCCGGCCGGGCAGCGGGTGCTGCTGGAAAAGGTGCCATTTATCTGGCGGCGGCTTTCCTTCAGCCATAAGGTCACGGTGCGCAATCTGTTCCGGTATAAAAAGCGGGTGCTGATGACCATAGTGGGTATCGCGGGCTGCGCTGCCCTGGTGCTGACCGGCTACGGCCTCAAGGACGCCATCAACGATATCGTGCAGAACCAGTTTCAGAAGGTATTTCGCTATGATCTGCTAGCGGGGTATTCCGCCGAGGATGAGGCAGAGGAGCAGGCGCTGTTTGACCAGCTGGAAAGCGACCCCGATATTAAAGAGTGGATGCCGCAGTACCGGGCGGCCATCACCGCAGTGGATGAAAGGCACAGTTACGAGGTGAACCTGACCGTGAGCCAGGACTATACCCGGCTGACCGACTTTATCAGCCTGCAGGAGCGGGTGAGCCGCAGAGTGCTGACCCCCGAAAAGGAGGGGGCCATCATCACCGAAAAGCTGGGCACCATGCTGGGGCTGAAAGCCGGAGATCCCCTGACGCTGCGGGACGGCGATAACCGGACTTATGAGCTGGCCATTGCCGGAGTGAGCGAGAACTATGCCTCACACTTTGTCTATATCTCCGCGGAATACTATGAGGAGGTCTTTGGCAAGGCGCCGGAATACAATGCCGTGATAGTGGACCTGGCGGACCGGGATGACTGGGCCGCGGCAAGCGAAAAGCTGCTGGCGGGCGGCACGGTGCAGATGATCTCCAGCGATGCGGAGCTGGTGGAGCAATACAAAAATGTGACCGATAACCTGGGCTATGTAGTGGCGGTGCTCATTGTTTCGGCGGGACTTTTGGCCTTTGTGGTGCAGTACAATCTCTCCAATATCAACATCACCGAGCGGACAAGGGAGATTGCCACCTTGAAGGTTCTGGGCTTCTACGATGGTGAGGTTTCCGCCTACATCTACCGGGAAAGCGTCATCCTGACCATACTGGGCACCGGACTGGGCCTGCTGCTGGGCACAGCGCTTACCCGCTTTGTGGTGGCAACAGCCGAGGTGGATTCCATCATGTTCGGGCGGAGCATCTACTGGCCGAGCTTTTTGATGGCGGCGCTCATCACCTTCCTGTTCTCCTTCCTGGTGAACTGGGTGATGCACTACCGGCTGAAGAAGATCAATATGGTCGAGTCAATGAAATCGGTAGACTGAAAAACATGCAGAAAGGGCGTCCCGCTGATGGGACGCCCTGTTTTTCGCTTTGCGCTTATATCTCCTGGCCGATGTGGCTGCGGATGCGCTCGATGAGCATATCCAGCGCGACAAGATTGTGGCCGCCCTGCAGCATGATGATATCCGCCCGGCGCTTGCTGGGCTCCACATACTGCTCGTGCATCGGCTTTACCGTGGTGAGGTACTGCTCCACCACCGATTCCAGCGTGCGGCCGCGCTCCCGTACATCCCGCAGGATGCGGCGCAGGATACGCTCATCGGCATCGGTATCCACAAAGATTTTGATATCCATTTCGCTGGCCAGCTCCTCATCGGCAAAGATGAGGATGCCCTCCACGATGATGACCTTGGTGGGATGAACCTCCTCAGTGCGGTCGGTGCGGTTATGGATGGAATAATCGTATACCGGGCAGTGGACGGTATGGCCTGCCTTAAGGGAACGGAGGTCCTCGATAAGCAGGGAGGTATCAAAGGAATCGGGGTGATCGTAATTGAGCAGCCGGCGCTTTTCAAAGGGCAGCTCATCGTGGCGCTTGTAGTAGCTATCATGGTGCAGCACGCTTACATCTGCGCCAAAGTATTCCTGCAGCTTTTCGGTCACGGTGGCTTTTCCGCTGCCGGTACCGCCCGCTATTCCGATCACCATAGTATTCATAAAATATTCTCTCCCCCGCCATTTTTTCTTCATTCTATCATATTTCGGCAGTCTCCGCAACGGCCGGGGCCGGACTTTTTGTGCGAAACGGCAAAAAACTCTCGACTGGCGAAGCCGGATATGGTACAATGCGGATAGAGAAAAAACTAAAACGCAAAGGAGAAAATGGATATGTCTACCCCCCACAATGCGGCCCAAAAGGGCCAGATAGCCCCCAATGTACTGATGGCCGGCGACCCGCTGCGCGCCCAATTTACGGCCGAAAACTACCTGGAAAGCCCTGTATGCTTTAATACTGTGCGCGGGATGCTGGGCTATACCGGCACCTACCATGGCAAGCCCATTTCCATTATGGGACACGGCATGGGCATCCCCTCCATCGGCATTTACAGCTATGAGCTGTTCCATTTCTACGATGTAGAGAACATTATCCGCTTTGGCAGCGCCGGCGCGCTGCACCCCGACCTGCATCTCGGCGATATTGTCATAGCCGAAGGCGCCTGCACCGACAGCAATTACATGGCGCAGTTCCAGCTGCCCGGCACCTATGCCCCCATCGCGGATTGGAAGCTGCTTTCCACCGCGGCCAAACTGGCCGAGGAACGGAGCCTGAAGCATATGGTCGGCAATGTTCTTTCCAGCGATTGCTTCTATTCCGCCCACCCGGAGCGCACCGACCTGTGGCGCCCCATGGGGGTACTGTGTGTGGAGATGGAGATATCTGCCCTGTATGCCAACGCTGCCTATGCCGGCAAGCGCGCACTGGGCATTCTGTCCATCAGTGATGTCATCGGTAAGAACGAAGAACTGAGCCCCGAGGACCGGCAGACCAAATTCACCAATATGATGGAGCTGGCACTGGATACGGTGACCAGCCTATGAGCGGTGAGCGGCTGACCGACCATCAAAACGGCGGGCTGGAAAAGCGGACCTGGATCCTGGTCGCGGTGATCTGCGCCATTCTGTTGGGTGTTTCGGCCATCATGTTTGTCCCTGTAAAGAAAGCTGCGGATGAAACGCTGCCCGCCATGATGGTGGAACAAGAAAGCGCGGAGATCCATTCTACCACACTGACACTGCGCGGCACCTGGGGCCAACAGCGTATGGGTAAAGCCGCCATGACCTTCCAGGGCGTGGTGGGCACCGCCGCGTTGGACTATACCCTGTGGGACGGCATGGATGAGTTGGACTTTACCCTGAGCGGAGAAGGCCGGGAGTACGGCCTGTTGGGTGGGTTCTTCTACAATCACTTTTATAGTGAAGATCACGAGGAGGGCTACGGCTGGCTGATCACCGACCGGGAGCGCAGCTGCTACCTGCTGGTGACCGGCCCGTTGGAGAACGACAGCGATGAGGAGTATATCATCGCGGCGCCGGCCGGCAGCGTGGAGGAGGCAAGAGCCGTCTGCGAAGCGCTGGGGGCCTACCCCGACCTGTTCCGTTAACCGCAATACAAAAAAGCCCCCGAGAGGGGGCTTTTTGCTGTGGGCGGGTCATTGGCGGGGCGTGCCGTTTTCATCAAAGGTGCGGCGGAGCTTTTTTTCGATGACGGCGACGGAGAGAAGCAGGGGGAGCATCTGCAGGACGGTGACGATACCGCCCACGGTGCCGACGGTGGGGACCTCCTTCCCCAACAGCAGCAGCATGATAACGGCGGTGGGCAGCAGCATGAGGACGCCCCAGCGCATCCACAGCCGGCCGCACTCCCGCTGGGCGTAGTCCCATGTCTGTTGGTTTTGCATGGAACGGCGGGTGCGGTAGCCCGAAACGGGATTGATGGTACTGAATTTCCCGCGGCGCAGGGCAGCCCCGGCGCAGACCATAATGACGGGGATCAGCAGGGTGCAGCAGGTCATAAAAATCCAAAAGCCCATGTTAGTTCTCCTTTTTGCGGGCCTCCCAGTAGGCACGGGCGGCCTGCTCGGTTTTGTTATCGCCATAGTGATAATACCGGGTACCAATCAGGTCATCCGGCAGGTACTGCTGCGCCACCCAGTGATTGGGGAAATCGTGCGGGTAGAGATAGTTCTGGCCCTTTTTCTCTACCTCGGCGCCATCATAGTGGACATTTTGCAGGCAGCGCGGGAAGCCTTGTCCCCTGCCCTTTTGAATATCTGCCACAGCGGCATTGATGGCCATATAGGAAGCGTTGGACTTGGGGGCTGTGGCCAGCAGCACAGCGGCCTCCGCCAGTGGGATGCGGGCCTCCGGCAGGCCCAGCTGCACAGCGGCATCCACACAGGCCTTTACGATGGCGATGGCCTGTGGATAGGCCAGGCCGATGTCCTCCGCTGCAATGACCAGCAAACGGCGGCAAGGAGAAAGCAGATCCCCGGCCTCCAACAGCCGGCCCAGATAGTGCAAGGCGGCGTCCGGGTCGGAGCCGCGGATGGATTTTTGCAGGGCGGAGAGAAGATCGTAGTGCTGGTCGCCCTCCCGGTCATACCGCATGGCACTGCGCTGAGCGGCCTGTTTCGCGTCCTCCAGCGTAATGACCGGCCGGCCGGTAGTGGCCATCGCGCCCAGGGCACAGATCTCCAGCGCATTGGCCGCTTTTCTTACATCCCCGCCGCAGCAGGCGGCAATATGGGCCAGCGCCCCCTCCTCCACCTGCAGCTCCGGGGACTGCTGCCGCAGCTTTTCCATCGCACTTTCTAGGTAGCGTTCCACCTCGGCGGCATCCACCGGCTTGAACTCAAAAACGGTGCAGCGGCTGAGAATGGCATTGTAGACATAGAAATAAGGATTTTCGGTGGTGGAGGCAATGAGGGTAATGGAGCCATCCTCAATGTACTCCAGCAGCGTCTGCTGCTGCTTTTTATTGAGATACTGGATCTCATCCAGGTACAGCACCACACCGCCCATGGCATCAAAGCCGCCTAAATCCGCAATAAGGGCTTTGATATCCCCGGTGGAGGCCGTAGTGCCATTAAGACGATAGAGCTTTTTGCCCGCGCCCGCCGCAATGATGCGGGCCGCGGTGGTTTTTCCCACCCCGGAGGGGCCGTAAAAGATGAGATTGGGTAGAGTACCGCTTTGGGCAATGCGGCGCAGCAGGCCATTCGGCCCCAGCAAATGCTGCTGACCGACCATTTCATCGAGGGACTGGGGGCGGATGCGATCCGCGAGGGGTGCTGCCATGGGAGGTACCTCCTTGGGATGGGACTGTGCAGAATCCGGGTGGGGCGCCGCAGGCGCTCCGGCTGCGCCGGAGCCGGCGGCCTTCGGCCGCCGAAGCCGCTTCGCGGCTTGCCTGCGGCGCCCCCGTGCTGAAAACCTTCCTTCTGCTCCTATTTTAGCACACTTTGCGGCATTTTGGAACCATATAATTCGAACAAATTTTCGTTTTTCCGATAAAAAGTACCGTCGGTCTCCCCAAATGGGAGATCAGCGGTTAATTTCCTTGCGGTCGGTGCGGCCCATAATGTAATCCATACTGACACCGTAAAAATCGGCCAGCTGCATCAGCGTTTCGGTGGGCGGCACCCGCTCGCCGTTTTCGTATTTGGAAATGAGCGCCTGCTCGATGCCGGTCTGCATCTGCACGGCGATTTTGGATAAACCTTTTTCTTTTCTTAGCTTTCGCAAATTGTTTTGCATCATATCACCCAATGACATTTTGTCATATTGTCAATCGACTAATATGACATTTTGTCATATGATGGGTGAGTCAACAATTTTTATGCAGGAGAAAGAAAAATGCTGGACTATGAAAAGTTGAGCTACGGCCTGTATGACGCAGTATCGCAGGCCATGCGGCTGATAGAGCAGGAACAGCAGCACTGCGAGGAAGCCTGCATGCAAAGCGGCACACCGGACTACCGGGCGCTGTATTTTCACCTTTTTGCGGTCACCAAAGCGGTGCGCCACCGGCTGTCCAAAATAGAGGATGAATAAAGCAAGGCCCCTGTCGTGCTGCAAAGCCGGGCAGGGGCCTTTCGTATTTACGCATCCGGGTCAAATCCCACAGTGGTGGGGAGGCCGTTCCAAGTGGTGCCATCGGAGCGGTAATAGAACCACTCGCTGGCGCCGGTATCGCTGCGAACCATTTCAACGGCAAAGACCTGACCGACCTCTACCTCGATGGGGTAATTATTGTAGGGCAGGACATCATCGGTCAGCATGGCATCAGCAAAGTCCGCATAGGCATTCTCCAGCCGCCAAAAGGTGCGGCTTTGGTACTGCTGCGACCACACGCTGGCATCCTCCCCGCCCAGCCAGGTTGCAGTATAGTGCTGGCCCGCTACAATAATGTCCATCTCAGTGACCGCGGGCGCAGGGAGCTTGGAAAGATCGGTGCAGTGCAGCTTATCACCATAGTAGGCGGCCAGCTGTTTTGCCATACTATCCACCGTACCACCCCAGGAAAGGGCGGCCGGATCGGTATGTGCGGCACCGTAAATTCCCATAATATCGGTCCCGGCTGGCAGGCGTTCCACCGCAGCAATAAAGTTCTGCACCATGGCATTTTCGCGGTAGGTATCCTGCTTTTCCTCATCCCGCTCGCCATAAAAGTGCCGCCCCTGGATCACACAGGTATCCGCACGCTTATATTCCTCGCTGTTCAGCTGGCCCTCGGCCCGCAGATAGCTCTCATACCGGGTACCGGTGGTATCATACTGGTGCCCGATATCGGTCCCGACAAAAATCGTCTCCGGACAGTCCGCTTTGATGCTGCGGTAGAAATCCAGAACCAGCTCATTATAGGAGAGAGAGCCTTCCCAGTCTTTAAAAACTTCCAACAGAATGGTATCGTCTTCTGCCTGCATCCACAAGTTAAAGTACTGGGCAGTATAGTATGCCTCCTCAACAAAGAGATAGCGCATCCCACGGGCGTAGCAGTCCCGCCACAGTTCCAGCTCTTTTTGCAGCAGATGTTCATTGGCGTGGTATTCACCGTACAGATAAATTTCACCGATTTCTTCGGGGCCGGTCACAGTAGTTTTATCAGGAGCTTGCGGCTGTGGGGCATCGCTGCTGCAGCCTGCCGTCAATGCAAGCAGCATAACGACGATCAGGAGGGTGATAATGCGATATGGTTTGCTATTTCTCATTTCTGTTCTCCTTACTATTTGCTGTGATGAGAGCTTGTTTTTCTACCCGATTCAGCCGCTTGATGGCCGCCTCCCGCCGCAGAGCCGCGGAACGATCCGGGACTTCTTCCTGATAGCGCAGTATAACAGGACCGCGCCCACGGGTGTATTTTGCGCCGCGGCCAGCGTTATGCAGGGCAATTCGCCGGGGAATATTATCGGTACAGCCGGTGTACAGGGTTCCATCCCGGCACTCTAATAGGTAGACCCACCAACTCATTGCAGCGCCTCCTGCCCAGTTGTGATAAAAAATTATACCATGATGATAGAGGAAAGACCATCATTTAAATATAATAAAACCGCCACAGTGGATAGCCTGTGGCGGAATGGCGCGCTGTAAGGGATTCGAACCCCTGGCCTTCTGGTCCGTAGCCAGACGCTCTATCCAGCTGAGCTAACAGCGCATTTGCTTTTGACAGCTTAATTATATTACCACATCAAACGGAAATAGTCAATTGCTTTTTTGCGTTTTTTGCGAAAAGTTTTGCTTTTTTACCAACTGCCGCCCCCATACCCTTGCATTTTTCCGCGGAGTATAGTAGAATAAATGTTATTACATCATATGGAGATGTATTGAAGTGGCCATGACGGGACTGACTCGAAATTTTTGGAAGCTCCGGCCGTTTCGTCCGCTGAAAATGTCCACCGCACAGGGCTTTGCGCAGGTTCGGATTTCACAATTTCATATCGTTCTTGCGTGTTTTTCTTGCATTCTTCCGGAGCAAGGATTACACTTGAGGTATACGGAGAGTTGTCCGAGAGGTCGAAGGTGCGACACTCGAAATCTCCTTCGGCTAACGGAAGCAGAATTTCCGAAAAGCCTTTAACCGTGCGGGTTTCGGGCATTCGCCTGCCGCAGGCACACCGTGAGTTCTAACAGAAATTCTAATACAACCGAATATTTGCGTTAATCTCGGCTTTCCGAGTTAACATACATGGAGAGGTATCGAAGTGGTCATAACGGGGCTGACTCGAAATCAGTTTGCGAGCAATCGCACATGGGTTCGAATCCCATCCTCTCCGCCAAACAGTCAGCCGGATCCCGGTTATTCCGGGACTCGGCTGATTCATATTTATCTCACCGGAGGTAGAGCGTCGTAACGCTCGGGGATCGTAAGGCACAAGCCTTGCAGGCCGCATACCGGATTAGGTGTCGAGTGCGCTCGGTTATTACTTAGTAATGACCGGGTATTTTTATTTTTCGGAGGGAATTATGAAAAACACAAAAGTAACCCTTGCACCGCTGGAAACGGAGGATCGTGAGCAGTTTATTCTTGATAATCAGGAGTCTTTCAAGTATGGTGCGGTGGAAGAATTCGGGCTGCGGGACAATCATTTTGAGGAGGACGGCGAAATCATTTCCCGCGCAACGATTGAGCAAAGCATTGATGCACCCGACAGCGAGGCATATCGAATTCTGTATGATGGCAGAAAGGTTGGCGGTGTAGTGCTGAAAATCAACAAAGAAACACATCATAACGAGCTGGAGCTTCTTTTCGTTTCGCCGAGGGAACACAGCAAAGGCATCGGCTACGGCACTTGGCTTGCCGTGGAGGCTCTGCACCCCGAAACCGAGGTATGGGAAACCTGCACGCCCTATTTTGAAAAGCGCAATATTCATTTTTATATCAACAAATGCGGCTTTCACGCCGTCGAATTTTTCTCCGCCATACACCCGGAGCCGAATCCGCCGAAGGAAGACGGAAAAGCAGCACCCGATGAGGGTCCCGATGAAATGTTCCGCTTTGAAAAGATTATGAAATGAAACGCACAAATAGCCCCGCACCTCATTCAAAAGGTTCGGAGCTACGGCTTTGACACTGCGAAAACCGACCCCAATAAAGGCTTTCCCTTATTTTCATTCCGTTTCCCCTAAAACACGGTGCAAAATAAGGGAATCTTATTTTGCTGTTCTCATAGTTCGACCCGTCAGAAACAAAAAAATGCTGCCTCACCGTTTCCGGTGAGGCATAGATTATGTACTCTCTTTCATCATTTTTCTTTTCTGCCGCCGCTGTTCGTTCTCACGCTCACGGCGCTGTATGTATTTGAATTCCCGAATGAGTTCCTTATATTTTTCCGTGCGCGGGTGCGCCAGCCTTTGCGGCGACGCCATAAAATTCACAAATTCTGCCTTGGCACAGTACTGTGTACTGCCGAGCTTGATGCCGGTTAAGGTTTCTTCCCGTATCCATTCGTGCATACGCTGCGGACTGTGACCGACAAGTTCCGCCGCCGTCTGCGTGGGCAGAGCCTCCGGCAGCTCTGTCCACTGTGAACTTAGCCACTGCCGAAAAGCTTCGCAGTTTTCCGTGGTGGCTTCAAACATCGGGAGCGGATGCCATTCGGTGCGGTTGGAGAACATGCCGCTCAGCTCCGATAAAAATCCCGGCTCGGTATCCATACGGGCTTTGAACCGCACCGCATCCTCTGTCCGCACCCGATATTTATGGGTCGTGTGTCCCGTGTTTTCGTGCGGGATATAGTTGTTGTCCATCAGATATTTCATTTTCCGCGTTGAGATGTGCAGGTACTGCCGGAGTTCGCTCCCGCTCATAAATTCTTTTTGGGTCATATATAAAATCATCCTTTCTGTTAGCAATAATGCGCCCCAGGTGGAGCGCATTATTCTTTTGCTTTATTAAAGATACTGCTGATTACATCGGCGCTTTCCTGCTTTTTGGATTTATCCAGATGGGCATAGATATTTGCCGTGGTGGACAGGTCTGAGTGCCCGAGGAAGGTCGATACATTAAGCAGCGGCACATCCTGATTGATGAGGATGCTGGCGAAGGTGTGGCGCAGATCGTGAAACCGAATCTTGCGCAGACCGTATTGCCTGATCAGGTCGGCGAACCGCTGTGTGACCCGATTCGGGCGTATCAGCCCGCCGAGCTGATCAACACAGATATAATCATCGTATTTGCGGTTGTAGCTGCCCTTGAACATTCGCCGGTACAGGTCCTGCTTTTCCCGCTCCTCGCACAGCATTTCATACACCGGGTCCGGCAGCGGCAGTGTGCGGCGGCTGGATTTGTTTTTCATTTCCTCCACGGGTTCGACAATAACCTTGCCGTTTTCCTTATACTCAATGATCTTGGTGTCAAGCAGTATGGTTTTCTTTTCCCAGTCTACTCTTGACCACCGTGCGCCCAACGCCTCGCTGCGGCGCAGCCCCAAGCCGCCCGCCAGCATGACCGCTGGGTAGATAATATCCCCGCGGATAAGCCCCAGCATGGCGATCAGTTCTTCCTCGGAATAATTATCTCCGGTAAACTTGTTTTTCTTCGGGCGGTCGATACGGTCGAAGGGATTTGACTCGATCAGCCCGTCCTTGAATGCTCTTTTGAAGGCACTGTGCAGGACGGTGTGGTAGTGGATAACGGTGTTGGCAACAACGTGTGATTCGAACATCCAATCATAGAAATCTTCAATGTCCTTTGCGGTGATGCTTCCGACCGTCAAATCCTTTCGGGCAGTAAAATACCGCCGAATTCTACCGTTTATCATTCCGCGGTAGCTTTCGGCGGTACTTTTTTGAATGTTTTTCTCGATCTTTTTATAGTAGGCACACATATAATCGTAGATCGGAATATCCGAGGCGGGCTTTTGGTTTTGGGCAATCTGCTCGGCATAGGACTGTTCAAAGGCTTGTACCACCTCTCGGTACGCTTTGTTCACCTTTGATTTGTTTGAGCCTTCGGGAAGACCGAGGGCGCGCCATACGGGTTTTGTTTTGCCGTTTTCTCTGACCTGTATCACGGCATACAGACGGCCTTTCTTAGCCTGTACGCTGGCCGCAAGTGTGTTTTTGGCATCCATTCGTCATCACTCCTTTTTTGTTTTTGCCAACACGAACAATACCACAAGTCGGTTCACAAGTCCAGACATTATCGGAAGTTTTCTCAAGAAAACAGACCTTTGGGTTCGAACTAATGGCTTCTCTTTGCCGCAGATAGTCGATCAGCTGCGATTTGGCAATGCGGTTTTCTCTGCCGACCTTAACCGCCGGCAGTGTTTTTTCTTTGATGAGCTTGTATACGGTTTTTGTACTGACTCGCAGTATCTCCGCTACCTCAGTAGCTGTCAGTGCCGCAGGATAACTGCGCAATTCTTTTTCGTGTTCTTTTTTCGTCATAGGCAAATCCTTTCTCCTACATTTTTATGGTAGGCTCATCGTTTTCCTCGTCAGTCATATCTTCCTCGCTGTCGGCTGCGGCGGTGAGGATACCGACCGCAAGCCCGATAACGGCACCGAGGTTGGAGGCATTTTCCTGCGCCTCAATGCGCTTTCGGCGTTCCTCCGGGTCCTCGGCAGTGCCGTCGATTATACTGCCAGCTTCCAGAACACCGCGCAAGCCAGCAGCGACAGCACTACCGCCGATACCGCTGTGGCGATCATTATTTTCATAATTTTCCGTTGCAGATTCTTGATCGTATTGTCCAGTGCCTCGGTACTCTTTGAAAGAGTTTCGGAGCAGTTCGAGATAAACTTCTCTTGATTCTTCCCAGCCTGTTCGACGAGTTTCTGCATCTGCGCCGTCGTTTCTTTGTTGGCGGTCACTATCTCCCGCACTGTCGTATCCATATATTCCGCCTCGATATTCTGTATCTTTGTGCAGTGGTCGCTCAGTTCCTCCCATGTTGCCAGCTGTTCTATCAGCTGATACAACTTCGGCTGAAATTCCACCGCGTCCGCCAGCAACTTGCTCTCCCGCTTGCGCTGTTCTATCGGGATCGCATACACCTGCGGCTGATACGGGATCTGCTCCAGCTCGGACAGCGTCCGCGTGTTTTTCTTTCTCAGCATATCCATTGCCGAATTCTGCTGCTTGCCGTTTTCTGATTGTGAATTCATATTCCAATACCTCTTTCAAATATTTTTCCTCGTGCAGGCGTATATCTCTGCACTTCATTCCGTTCGGGCAAGTGAAGGTGATATATTTTCGCTCGTCCGTCCACGTGACTTTGTAGCCAAGCCGCTGCATCTTCCGCATAAAATCCGTGCGGCTGCCGCTGCAGTTCATTACAAAATCAATGTCGGACATCAGCTTGAATTTCCAGCTGTCGCCCTTTGCAGCGACGCGGTACTCGCGGCTGGAAATGTTTGCGCCGTCTTTTTTATACGGTTCGAGAACGCTCAGCCCATGCTGCTGACAGATACCGTCGCTGAGTGAGCGCAATTTTGTCAGTGTTCCGGGGTTCTGCCTGAGCTTACTTCCGTTTTCGTAATGCACGGAGTTGATGACAAAGTGGTTGTGCAGGTGTGCGGTGTCGGTGTGAGTCGTCACCAGCACCTCATGTCCCGGCCACGCTTTTTTTGCAAACGCCAAACCGATTTCGTGTACCTGCTCGGCGGTTACGCTTTCGCTCGGCGAAAAGGACTGCACATAATGATAAAAATTCATTCCGCCTTTTTTGTGATGTGCGGTCTTGGTTGCCATAAATTCCGTGAAAGCATTTTCGCCGTTGCAGTTGACTCCGCTCACAAGTCGCCGCCCATTTTCTTCATCTGCTACCTTTTTCTGTTGTAAACAGTAATCTATCACTGCTTTCATTGCACTGATGCTTTGATGGGATTCCGGAATATAACTTACCGTTGCCATTATCCTTTCCTCGCAATTTCCAGCAGCTGCTCGTAGATTTTCTTTTGCCCGTCGATTATATCTTCGAAGTTGTATGACCGAAACGCGCCGGCATTGATCTTCGCCGTGATTTGATTCAGATTATTGCCGATGCGTTTGAGTTCGATCAGCAAGGGTTTCACATTTTCCGCAACATGAATCGGCGTTTCCAGAGACAGCAAAACAAGATAGTCGGTGATGCTGCGCCCGGCGCGTTTTGCATTTCGTTCAATGCGTTCTTTTTCGGCTTTGGTCAGCCGAATCGTCAGCGTGGTGTCACGCCGTCTTTGTTTACTCATGATTATCACTCTCCGTTTCTAAATTCAGTGGGTTCGGGCTGCCGCCCGAAAAGCGAAGCTTTTGCCGCCTGCGGCAAAACGAGCAAAAAGGGCGAATTGCGCCGAGCGGACAGCCGGGCGCTCTGCTTGCCCCGGACGAAGTCCGGGAAATCGGTAAAACCGACGCTCCCGCAAACGCCCCGAATTTGCGTTGTTTCCGCCGCATCGGCGGTTTACCCCTACTCCCCGCCGAAAGCGGCACAAATCGCCTGCAAACCGCCGGCAGGGACGAAAGGAACGCTTGGGACGAACCGATTGGGGGTACACCGATTCAACCGTCACCAACGGCACTTTCGTCACCGGCAGAAAAGGAATATTCGATTTCCAGCAGTCGTGCGCCGTTGCTGCGGTGGCTGCGAAAGCGCACACCGAAATCGGCAAGGCGATATTCCCATAGATTCATCAGCCGTTTGAGTCCTCTTGCCGACACCGCCTGTCCTGCGTATTCGTTATACCGTTCGCAAAATTCCGTATTGCTGCCACTGTATTTTTTCTGCACTCTCATAAAATCAACCAGCAGTTCCATCTCCTTCGGCAGCAGCATTTCCCGGTTCTCCATACTGTCACCGAGCATTTTCCAAACAAATTCTTCTTTGGAAAACCGCAATTCAATCTGGCGGTCCTCCACATCACGACCTGTGCAGTAGAGAGTGGCACTGTCGGCATTGCGGCGGCTCTTGTCCAGCACAAAGGCGGTATCCACTGCGCCGACGATTCCGGTGGTGCCGGTCAACTTGTTGAACGGATCGCTGTCGCCCTGTTTGCGCAGGTGATGCACCAGCAGAAGACAGATATCGAGCTCGTCCGCCAGCTGTTTTAATATCCGTATTTCCTCATAGTCGTTTGCGTAAGAGGTGTCAATGCTGTTGTTGCGCACGATCTGAAAGGTATCCACGGCAACAAAAACCGTGTCGGAATGCTCTTTTACAAAATCCCGTATCTGCTCGCACAGACCGTCGGACAGCGTTCCGGCAGAGGTAGCAAAAAACGCATTGCGCGGCACTTCGTCGGTGATGCAAAGCAGACGGTTCTGCACGCGGCGCAGGGTATCCTCCAAGCAAAGGTACAGTGTTGTTCCTGAGGTTGTTTTCAGATCCCACATCGGTTCGCCCTTTGCAATACGCACGCACAGATCCAGCACCCACCACGATTTGCCGATCTTTGATGCGCCACCGAGGATGCATAACCCCTGCGGCAGCAGCGTGTCGACACAAAACTTTGTCGGCGGAAGTTTCATGTCCATTAAGGTTTCGCCGTCGATAACGGCAAGTTTTGTTTTTTCGTCAGTCATACTGAATTCTCCTTGCAAAAAGTAAGAGCAAAAGCAGCGGCGGCGGAACCGATGCTTTCGCTCTCCTATCTATCTAATGGCTGAAAACAGAAAAATCACATAAAATGCTGTGAGCGCCAAAATTCGTTTCTGAATTTTTTGTAATTTCCGATGACAGCGAAACGGTTTTATGGTATACTGATTACAGAAACGAGGTGTGCCGCATGAATCTGATTGAAACAAAACCTGTCGGCGAAACGTATTTCAGCCATTTTGCCGTTGATTTCAGTGATACGAATATCCGGCTGAACGGAAAGCAATATCCTGCCGGGAAGATCACGCACGAGATTCTTTGCCTCTCGCCCGAATGGGTAAAGACGCTTTTTTATAAGGGTGATGCTTTGTATGAGCTTTGCCTCCGCTGGTCAGGCGAAGGATATTCCGTTGAACTGTTCTCCGAAATACAGAACAGCCTTTTTGATATACTGGACTACGTCAAGGATGTCCCGCCGTTTTGTCATTTTGACACCGACGGAGAATATGCGGCTCTGAACAGATTTTTCTGTAAGGATTCGCTGCAAAGCTATGAAGAGGCTTTCCGAAAATGCGGCACGGTCTTTTATGATCAATTGCCTCGAGAGAATAGGCTCCGCGCACACATGACGGCGTTTTCCTGGATCGCGTTCTCTTATATTTATCTTGCCGGAGACACGCTCAACTTTTTAAGCGTGGCAAATATGTACTTTGTGAATCTCACGGAAAACGATAAACGAACCAAACATGAATTGGCGGAGCTCGCGCGGGAAATGTTCGGCGATCCCGAAATAATCGAAAAAATAGAGCAAAGCAACCATACGGAAGCCTTCAACAATTTCACCCTGCACCCGACCGTGGAATACGCTCCCGTGATCATGACAACCGAAAGCGGCAGCGTTCTCGGCAGGAGGATAATGTTTAACCGTATGCTCAATTTTTATGTTACCGATATGTTCGAGGGGCTTGCCGCCGGACATTACTCCTGGCAATGCGGAATCTGTCACCGATTTTTCTTTATGGAAACCGCGCATAAGCAGCTGTATTGCAGCACCGTCAATCCTGAGTACGGCGTTCCCTGCGCCTATGTCGCCAAAAATAAACTGAATATGCCGAAGCAAAAGAAAAAGGACGGTTTCGGCTATGCGATTTGGAAAAAGAGATACGATTCTCTGCGCAACGAAAAGCACAAAACCAACAAAAACCTGCCGTCCGCCAAATACGATATAGATGTGTGCGATAAGGCTATCGAGCTTGCTAAACGGCATTATGAAGAAGCACAGATTGATTTTGATTACGCGCAAAATCAGTATGAGCAGGATATGGTTTTACGGAACCTGATCAACGAGGCAAAAGCGGCACTGGGCAAAAAATAAATTTATTTTTCTTTGGAAAGGGGGTGCGCGTATGAACGCCGAATACAAAAAGGCTGCCAAAAAGCTGCTTTGCGGCATTACGGATAAGCGGCTGCACGAGCCGACGATATGGAACGATATTCTTTCTTCTGCCTGTTCGGGTAAGCTGCGGCTTTGGGAAATCAACGATGAAATTCTGCGCATCAAATATTTCTGCAAAGAAAAAATCGAACGCGCATCTGCCTTTACCGAAAGCGATAAAAGCGGCGTGCGGTTCGATGATCTGAACGCATATTTTGTTGAGGCAATCAAAAGCCGTGATAAAGGATATTTTGAGGCATTTATCCGCGCTTACGAGCCGGTGCTGCAAAGCCGCGCCGAACGGTTCGTTTCGCATTATAATCTGTCTGCGGACGATACTGAGGACATCAAGCAGATCTTTTTGGAAACATTGTGGTTTGCTTTTCTCGGCTATGATGCCGCCGATCCCATTCCGCTGTTGCAGTATGTGAAAAAAGCGGCGGTCATGCGGCAGCTGGATCATATCCGCACGGCCAAAAACGCCTGCACCGTGCCGACGCAAAACGGGTATGCCGAGCTGCGTAAGGTTATGCGCATTTATAACAGCGCTCCCGAGCTTTCCGCCGATGCACGTATTTCGCTTGCCGTAACAGAAACCGGCTTTGCCGAGAAAAAAGTCACCGAGCTTGTTGCCGTCGGCAAGGCTACCGAATATCCCATCGGTATTGTACCGACAGAGGAAAACGAGGATGCGGCGGACGGCACCGTTTCGGACGAGCTGATTGAAGATCCGTCCGTATCACTGTTCGAGGAAGTGCTGCGAAATATTTACCGCACACATTTTCGTGATGCCGCCGACAAAATCTCCCCGAAGGATAAGCAGATTTTATCTCTTTCACTCGGTGTGTGTTTTGACTGCTTCGGGATTTTCAAGCCCAACACCTATGCAGAGATCGCATTGAAGCAAGGTGCATCGGGCGAAAAGAGTATTGAGAAAAAACGCAAAACGGCAATCGAAAAATTTGCCAAGGAACTGTGCGCCGCCGGCTTTTGCGACGGCGTTACTTTAAAGCAAATGGATATGGTTATTGTTAAAGAAACCGGTGAGAAAAAGGTGCAGTCGGTGACCTACGCCTATACTCCCTACGGAGAAGGCGAAGCCGGAGAGATTATTCATACCACCATTGGTAAACACCGCTTTCAAATCGTCCGCCTTGCGGAATTTGATGTAACCGGTGCTTATGCGGAACAGGCCGCAAAAATCATCGACAGCATGAACGGAAATTTCATCAAAGAACGGTTCTACGCTATCCCGCTTGAAAGCCTGCCCAACATCAATAGTCATAACAAAAACCCAAGGATGCCGCTTTATCACCCGCCGCACACAGACGGACAGAAATAGTTTCAAAGCCTTCTCTCGATTTTTCGAAAGAAGGCTTTTTTCTGCCGTTTAATTTATGACTTTTTCTTGTAAACTCCGAATAAACCCCTATTAAGCCTTGTGAAATCTCAAAAAATGTGGTATAATATATTTTGTAGTATTGTATTTTCGTGAAAACGGAGGATTCCGCTATGGATAACAACCTTGAGCGCTGGTATTCGATGAAAGAGATTATGGAATATTTGGGTGTCAGCCGTGACACCGTTCTTGACTGGATCGAGCGTAGGGAAATGCCTGCCGCCAAGATCGGCAGGCTGTGGAAATTCAAAATCAGTGAAGTGGACGCCTGGATGAAATCCGGCGTTGCGGCGGATAAGTAATATTCGGAGGTGCAATATGGCACTTGAAAATAAATTGGGGCTGACAAACGCTGCCGACCTTGCCCGCGAGGAAGAACGCATCAGCAAGAAAAAAGCGCTTGAGCTTTTTGAAAGCGGATTGCTTGATCAATTGGAAGCGGGAAAATTCTCCGCCCTCAAAGCGATTCATAAGTATCTTTTTGATGAAATTTACGATTTTGCCGGAGAACTGAGAACCGTAAACATTTCCAAAGGCAACTTCCGTTTTGCGCCGCTGATGTATCTTGAAGCAGCACTTGCCAACATTGATAAAATGCCGCAATCCACTTTTGATGAAATCGTCGAGAAGTATGTGGAAATGAATATCGCCCATCCTTTCCGAGAAGGAAACGGGCGCAGCACCCGCATTTGGCTCGACCTCATTTTCAAAACCGAGCTTCACAAAGTTGTTGATTGGAGCAAGATTGATAAAGAAGATTATCTTCTTGCATTGGAGCGCAGCCCCATAAAGGATATTGAAATCAAACACCTTTTGAAAAACGCACTCACCGATGATGTGGATAGCCGTGAGGTCTATATGAAAGGCATCGACCACAGTTATTATTACGAGGGTTACACAACCTTCAAGACGGAAGATTTAAGTAAGGAATGAGGTGCAAATATGCCGGATAAGAATTGGCAATTTGAACTTGAAGAATATATTAAGCAGGGCGAACCCGACAGAGCCGAAAAAAGCGAGGCGTGGCAGACAGCCATCGGCTTGCAGGCAGTTGACGGGCTCAATACATCCGAATACTTGCTGGACACCGCAAAGGATCACATCGAGGGCAAAATCACCATTGATGAAGCACAGAAGCGGATTCACAGTTATTATGAGCAGCGCACCACCCGAACCGAGACGGAAAACGAAACCAAAGAGGCAGATATCGTTTCGGCAAGAATCACAAAGTTGCTGGGAGAAAAAGCGTTTCAGTTTTCCCCTGCCGAGTGGATTACCATTCACCGCAGATTGTTCGAGGGTGTGTTCGACCACGCCGGACAGATCAGGCAATATAACATCACCAAGAAAGAGTGGGTTCTGAACGGCGATACCGTAATTTATGCGGATTGGAACAGCATTAAAGAAACTTTGGACTATGATTTCGCCACCGAAAAGCAGTTTTCTTATGAGGGGCTGTCGGTTGAAGCAGCGGTAAAGCACCTTGCAAAGTTTGCATCGGATATTTGGCAGATTCACCCCTTCGGCGAGGGAAATACCCGCGCAACTGCTGTTTTTATGATCAAATATATGAAAACCTTTGGTTTCCGCGTCAATAACGATGCGTTCCGTGAAAACTCCTGGTATTTCCGCAATGCACTGGTCCGGGCAAACTATAATAATTTGCAAAAAGGCATTCATTCCACCACAAAGTTTTTGGAATTGTTTTTCTCAAATCTCCTGCTCGGCACAAACCGCGAACTCAAAAACCGTTATATGCACATTGATTTTGCGGATGAAAGCGCTCTCCAAAGTATCAATCCCAAAGTTCCAAAGTATCAATTTGATACTTTGGACTGCACCTTAGAAGAACTTGCGGTTTTAGAATTGGTCGCAAAGAACCCGGCGATAAAACAGCAAGAAATTGCAGCACAAACCGGAAAATCCATTGCAACGATCAAGCGAATTATGAAATCACTGCAAGATAAAAATTATATCCGCCGTGAAAGCGGTAAGCGATACGGCAAGTGGGAAGTGTTGGTTTAGGATACAGCCGTCAGCTGCGCCTATATGCTTTCCGGATCGTCTGCCTTGCAGTATTTGATGTAACGGGCGCATATGCACAGTGAGGTGTTAAAATCATTGAAAGTATGACCGAGACTTTTGCTCATGAGAGATTTTTACGCCATATATCCGAATTACCCCACAATAATAAATGTAACGCAAAATTAAGACCGCTGGGTTTTACAGAGCATGAGTTGATTCAGGCAACACAAACGATGTAATAGATAAAAATACATACTGAGACTCCCATTAGTTTTCGCCGCAGGGAATCTCAGTATGTACTGTTTTTATGGGATTTTTATTATACGATCAATCCAAGAAGTCCGTATTTTGATTTCCACAAAAACATGAGTTGTTCTATATTTCGCAAAAGTCCTTAGCAAATATTAATTTTGTGAATATATCATCTATTTGCTTTGCAATCTGTTTTGACTCTATCAGTGTCCCCAGCTCTATGTTGCCTTGTTGTCCGTGGTAGGAAAGGTTCGCAGAAGTAATCAGCGTTTGCTGCTGGTCAACTGATATAACCTTCGCGTGAAGCGCAGCCATCTTATCATCATCTTGGCGATAATTGTAGATTTTAAGAAAGCGACCTTTGTATCGGAGAATTTTATCAAAACTCGGCTGTTTATCTATATCGTTGACAAAGAACTTTACAAAAACTCCTCGTTGGCTTTTTTGAATGATAGTATCAGCCAGTTCCGAAAAATATGAAGATAAGGAATAGCCTGTAATTAGAATGTTCCTGTTTGCTTCATTGATCATCGATTGTACGACATTCATAGTTGTTCTTGCGTTTATGGCAAAAGACGGAGGTGCCGTGACCACAAGGGATACCTTATCTGCCTCTGACATATTCATTGCACCGATAATTGTTCCTATGATGTCCTCGCAATGTGCATCGGATAACTCAGGACAGCTTCGCTTCAGCATCGACACTGCATTTGCCGTACCATTGGCTGCATCGCTTTTGACCGTATTTAAAAATATCTCTTTGTTTAGATTTCCACCTGGCATAGGTCACCTACTAACTCCTTAAAATATGAGCATTCCTCACGTCCCGGAATAGGAACAGCAAGACCTCTGTCCAGCATTCTGTTCCCGTTCTCGCACGCCGTTTCAGATATCATGCAGCATGAATGGCAGGCAGCTCCGTTTGAGTTTTTGCCAGCAGGCAAATTACTCATGCATTCCGGATCATTTGTGCAAACAAGAGCCTCTTGAAAAGCGTCCCTCATGAGATTAGTCATCTGATCGATATTGCCGAGTTCAACCAATCCGCCAAGTGAACCTTCCTTATCGGAACTTCCTGTGTATAGCAAAATGCCTGCCATTTTATCACCAAAGTAAATTCTTTCTCTGATAGCCGAAGAAGAATATCCAGATGACATAGACATCTGCTTAATCATCAAGTGAGCAAAAGTGTGCATCAGAACATAAACGGCATTCCTTACTACCGTGATTGTCCAGCCTTTGGACTCACAAAATTCTCTGTATGAGTCAGAGTACTTTTCTGACAAGCCTTTCACCGCAGGTGAATTGAGCCATGCTGCAAGCGTATCTTTATTAAACTCTATGAAGATGCCTTCGCCGTTTACTTCAGCTGCCGGCAGCCAGCGTTCCTGCTTTCCCTTGCTTAAGGCCACAACATTCGGCTGCTCATCAGCATCCGGATCGGGGGCATCTACTCTTGTAAATCCAAGAAGAACACGAACCTCTCTCAATCTGGTCACTCGGATGATACGGCTGAAATACTTCTGCAAATATCCTGGCAAGGCATCCTCCTCAGCCTTAAAGTGCTTCTTGTTTGATTGATATGCCGGATCATTGTGGTGCGTGATGGCATTGTATTCCATCTGCTTTATTTCGGTGAACTCTTTAATGTTGCTCATGCGCCGCTCAAGCGCATCATCAAATTCATCCCTTGAATATGCAGAGAAATACATCTCATATATTTTGGTTATTCCATCATCACCCATAAGCTGTTTTGCAAGCTCTATGTCACGCAAATGTTCATCAATCAGGTTGTACAACGGATTAATCCACGGCGGGATAGAAATTGCACTCCTGCTCACAGCAAAATAAACATTAGAAGCACCACGCTGTGATGGGATGAGGGGCTTGTCGCATTTATGGTTTTTTACATTCGGTCTAAACGGATGGTGACCGGAGCAGGCAACACCGTCAAAATTATCTCTCTGTGTTGCTCCACTCATGCTCCGTTTAGCACCGCAGGAGCATTCTACCCACATATCCGCAAGGGTGGAAGTATTACCTGTAGAATACATCTTTAAGGTGCCGTTACAATCAGACTCTCCTCTATGTACCCACCACTTCCAAGGAAAATCCGACATGTGTCCATCCCCGCAGATTGTGATAAAACGGGACGGATAGGCTGGACGATGGCATTCAGGGCAAGTGACACCGTACTTGAGATACTTATCAAGATCAAAATACTTTCTGGCATCAAACAGCTTTCCGCACTTAAGATTAGAGCATACATGCCAGTACGGGAAGGTCACAACAGGAACATCACCCGAAAAACTTGTCCGCGGCATATAGAAGCAATCGACACCTAAATATGATGCAAGCCTGCCATCGATTATTTTTTGTCCCTTCTGTTTCCAATAGGAGATGTCCAGAATCGTAACCGAGTCCTTAACCGCATCGACCACTGATCCGGGGCCAAAGGTGGTTATAATTTGGTTTGGACGTAACTCTCCAAGTTTATTATTATCAAAAGCCATGTCAATCCTCCGTGTAATAGAACATATTCGCAGAACTCTCAACCTCACGCATGGAACGAAGTGTAGCCTTTTCATTCTCATCGTGCGGCTGGTCATAAGGATTCATCAACCTGTTATAGCGTTCAGTTCCGACCACGTAATACCGCAGCGGTTTCGTCTGTGCCGCCTGCAGTTTCCACCAGTCAATGAAGCGATCTATTTCTTCCTCCGCATCTGCTCGTGCTGACGGCTTTATGATATTAAGCCGGTCAATAATCAGTTTCTTCACCGAATCGAGCTGCTCTGTAGTTAGTGAACCGATAGCGGCCGCATCCGGATTGTTTGCCATGTTCGGGAAGTTCAGGCGTATTGCAGATATTATCAGCGCGTGCATGACGCGGTCTCTTGCTCTGGCGGAGAACGGCGTTGCCGTTGTTCCCTCGACAAAACGATAAAGCTGCGAATGATAGCCTGTAAAATTCTCATAGTGCGATAAGTCGCGAGGACGGTACGCATTGTAGAGCGTGACCACCAGTCCGGGGAATGCACGACCGATACGGCTTGTTGCCTGGATGTATTCCGAGTTCTGTTTCGGCTGACCTGTTACAACCATCAGCCCAAGGCGGTCAACGTCCATACCAACAGCAATCATATTTGTGGCGATAGCCGTATCCAGACAGTCTTTTGAAGCACAAGTCGTTTCAAGTTGATTCAGCTTTTCAGGTATCTTGTATGATGACATACGGGAAGTAATCTCCACGTTGTGGTTCAGGTACCGCTGCTTATCCAAGCCATACTTATTCTTGATACGATAAATTCTCTTCGGAATGTCGTCTTGCAAAAGTCTGACCGCACCGCCAAGCTCTCGGATACTGTTGAAATAACCGACAAGAGAATAGTACGGATCAATCACATCCTTATACTCATCCTGCAGGGAATATGTATAAGCAGCCTGCAGTATAATGGCGTAAACACGAAGCAAAGCAGTCTTAACAGATTGACCTGGTGCGCATACACCCACATATTTTCGGAACGGATCATCATCTACGGAAATCTCTCTGATGAAGAAACTGTCCCCAATTTCAAAGCCATTCGGAGGGAACTGCGTTGTATTCTTTCTTGCGTAAAGGCATCTGGTCTGTGCCTCCGCATTTTTGATTGTAGCTGTTGAAACGACATACTTCGGCTTAATACCATCGTGGATACACATATCCTCGATAATCGTCTCGTAGGCACCGTAAACCGTACCAAGCGGTCCCGTGATAAGATGCAGCTCGTCCTGAATAATAAGTTCCGGTGGCAGGAACGGTCTGATGTTTACCATCGTTGATGCCGGCAAAGAAGCTGTTTTGTTGTGGCGGCCGTGTTCCGCTCCAATAGCAACATAACCATCTCGGCTGCATTTCCTGTCCACTCTGCCAAAAAGTGCATTTGTATTCACATCCCAAGGCAGGCGCGCAAATTTATCAACAGTTGACAGAATGATAGTCGGACACTTGGCGTATATTTCCTCATCGACAAGATAAACCGGGATTGGTATCCTGTCGTTTTTGTATCTGTAAAACTGACAATCCCGATCGGAGCAGAAAATCTCGATAGACTTCTTATCGGTGTCAATGTTAAAGTTCTCTTCCTTGAGAGGCTTTCCGCAGAACGGGCAGGTTAAAAGCTGCTTATAAACATGGTTCCTTGCGCTCCTTGCTGCCTGCGGATTATCAGCCTTTTCAATAAACTCATCAAATTTGTTAGGCGTTACTCCGCCTCCTACCCAGAAACCAATGCTGATAGGTTCTTTACCAAACTGCGGGTATGCCTGCCGTCTGATCATTTCGGCTGCAAGCACCATCTTTGTAATACGGTCTCTCTGCTGCGTGGTGAGCAAGCGGAGCGTATAACGGAGCATAACAGTTGCGCCGCCATCTCGATTGTATTCCTCTTCATCAGACGCTCTAAGCCTTCTGTTGGCGATAACGAATGCCATAAGTCCAAGGTAAGCCTCTGTTTTACCGCCGCCTGTAGGAAAGTAAAGCAGGTCAACAACCTCACGGTCTTTATGTTTCGGATCAACGATTCCCGCAAGATTCATCAGAATAAAGGCGATCTGGAACGGACGCCATCCGAAGTTGTTATCAGGATTCTTCGGATTAATGAAGTCTTGGAAATTGCACTCTGTCCCTGTGCCGTGCTTTTTTGCGTAGCCCTTGATACTATTCTGCAAGAAGATTACACGGTTCATGAAACAGAAAGCCTCAAATGAAGTGTCGTCATTCTCAATAATGCTTATGCCTTTGCGGATACGCTTCAGAGCGTCTTGACAGCGGTCAATGACCTTGTTGCCGATCTTATCCTTAAAATCGGGATTTCTCATTCTTGCGTTTCCGAGAAGCGTAGAGTTAATCCACTTCTCATAAGAGTCAGCCAGGGTATTAAGTTTACCGATGGTTTCTTCCTTTTTCGATTTTACAGACATGGTAAATGTCGAGAAGAAGTATCGGTCAAATCCATCCAAAGCGGCGCTGACACCCGGGAATTCATATTCTGGTATAAACGCTGATTTCACATATGTTGTTCTGCCATCAACCGGGGTATCCCACACCGCTGCGCAGCCACATCCGCGTCCCATGATCGGGCGCTGCTCAAAATAAAACTCATCGGAGGCAAGTATCTCTCTGCAAATATGTTCTGCAATAAACGAGGCAGAACCGTCCTCCGCATAAGCCTTGATTTCCACCTGGAACATAATGGCCTCTGCACTGTTGGCAGGATTCTTTCTCTTGTTAATAACATATGCCGTTACAAGAGAATATCCTCCCTTCAAAGGAATACGGGACACATGAACATGAACATTGGAGTCGCAGGTAAGCTGGTAATCCTTTGTTCGTGTAAAATCCTTAAACTGGACACGAACCGTTTCTTCCATAGGCTGGCGCGTATATATAGCACGGCTGTGTTCTTTTTCATCCTTACCGGTATATTTTTCAGAGGATTTTACATAGTCTCCCCATGTCACATCCAAGTTGATACTCTCTGTATCGCTTTGGATGTAGAAACTGATACCGATAGAGGACGGCAGCTGAAAATGTGTAGTGGATATAGGCTCATTGTCATCATCCTCGCCTGCCGTAAAATCCTCGCCATCCTCAAATGCCATATCAGCATCAACTTCCTGCTCTCCGGCGCCAGAGTAATCCTCGTCATCGCTCTGAATATCGAGCATACCCACGAGATAGGCATAGCGTGGATTCTCTTCAAGAACCTCTTCCTTTTCTCTGGGACCGATAAGGTCAGTTCTTATGGCATCAATGATTTTCTGCCTAACCTCCGAATACTTAAATCTGTCAGCCATTATGCCTCCTCCTTCACGGCATGAGCCGTACCGAGTGTATATTTACAGGTATTGCCAAGATGAATGTTGTCATCTGAAATCAGCTTGTACTCCCAAGGCTTATGATCCGGGTCTGCCGTTGAAGCAAAGCGACACCACTTTATGCCTTCTCTTGCTTTCGATACGACCTCATCTGATGTCACTTCATTCAGAGCCTTAACCTCGACCATGAATTTTCCCGTAGTTGTTTCCACGAGGAAATCAGGATTATACTGCTGACCTGCTTTCCAGAACAAGCCAAGCTGATTAAGCGGCGGCTTGATCCAACGGATAACATCCGGATCTTCCTCCAGAATAATGGAGAACAGACGCTCCGTGTCGCTGTCAAAAGCATTCGCCGGATAATATGACTTCTTGTAGCCTGTAAAGAGATACTTCTTGATATTGCTCTTGTCAGAGAACGGTTTATCATACTTAACCTTTCCGTCTTCTTTGACGTTCTTCACGAACTTACGGAACAGAATAAGGTCTTTCTGAATGATGTGAACATCCTGCGTTTTTCTGTCCATATGCTCATAAATCTGCTTGCGGATATCGGCCACGATCAAAGAAGCATAGCGGCGAACGATTCTCCGTTTGTTTTCTTCATCCCCGGGTATCTGGCTTAAATACTGCTCAACCACGTCAATAACAAAATCCGCATCGTCATAAGACAACTCGCTGATGGAATCGAGGAGCATACAAGCAAGAGTGTTCATGGCATCATTGACTTCAAGAATCTGCGCATCCACGACAGAAAGAAGCTGCTGATTGATAGCGTCAAAACGCTCAATCTTAGCCATAGCCACTTCAAAGTCAGCGATTGTGCGTTTCACCTCAAAGCGATTAAACTTCACCTCCGAAGTGGTCTGCACGAGGATTTTCGGGACAGAGATAGCCTTCGCCGAATACTCCGAGACCGCCTTTACAAACTCATCCTTGGTAAGGGGTTGTTTGCCGGGTTTACCACTGGTCGCTGCCTGCGGTTGTTCCTGTGCAGGAGCCGTTGCCTCAGCAGAGTCGCCGGAAAGCATCTCAGGATGAAGGTCAAAGAGGGTCATCTGCCCAGGGTCTTCATTCTTATCCTTCTTCTGCGCAGCCATAAAGTTCTTCACATATTCCTGATAAATCTCAAGCTGCGTTTTCGGATTGCTGACTTCGGCAAAGGACTTCACGCCAGATGCGGTAATCGCAAAATCCAGCAGAGAAAGTTGGCCATCGTCTACGGTAGCAGATACACCTACGGACTCCGAAGGCTCCACAGTCGCCTTATCAAGATCACGATAACGGAAGATATCACTGCTTTTAATCTCGTCCACGAGTTCTCTGTAGTGGTCATGGGCAACGATATCAAGAGAGTCCAAGTCCTCGTTGCCGGTCTGTTCTCCGAATGGAAGTCTTAAACCACGACCAATAGTCTGCATAGCGAGGATGTCACTCTTTGCTGCATTGAGCGGAATGATTGTAAAGAGGTTGTTGACATCCCAACCTTCCTTCAGCTTATAAACGTGCAAAACAATCTCGACCGGGTTAGAAGCACTCTCTATAGAGAGCAAAAGACGGATGTTTTCTTCCGACTCCTCGCCGGTCTGCCTTGAATGTATTTCGATAACCTTGCCCTTATACTTTCCGCCTTGGAAATCATCGCTGTCTATCAACGCACGGATTTTCTTGGCATGATCCGTATCTTTGCAGGCAACAAGAACAATTGGTTTTACATAGTCAAGGTCGTTTTCGCTGCAATATTCACGCAGTACAGCCTTACGATGCTCATGAAGCGTAAGACCGTCTCGGATTTTCATTTCTTCAATATCGTCTTGGTTATAGCCCGCCATGTTAGAGCGTCCCATAACGACAGGAATCTTCAGATATCCCTCGACAGCGCCACGAGCCAGATCATAAGCATAGATGACGTTCGATGTGGTCTTCGGCGTAGCGGTAAACTCAAGACCGAAAACCGGTTTAAGATAATTGATTGCCTTCATTGACGCCGGAGCATAATAACGGTGCGCCTCATCCATGCAGATAACGAGATCGTCAAACTGTGCCAATACATCGGCAAAGGAAGCACCCAGCGTTTCCTTGAATTTATGGAAATTGAACTGCGTGTCCGTCTTGCTGTTAAAGATTTTTCCAATGTTGAAAATGAAAAGCTGAATATCAGAAGTCTTTTCAACAATCAGAGTCATCTGATCATACTTTATGGGATAGGTATCATAATTCTCACCATCGTAAACCTTCGGTCTACCCATTTCTGACTCAAGTCCTTTGAAGATATACTTCGGATGGTTTGGATTGGACTCCTTGCGCAGCTTTTCATAGATGGTGTTTCCGGGAGCAAGAATGAAAAAGTGCTTATAGCCCTTCGTTTTGTACAGATAATAGATGCTTGCTCCCATCAGACGGGTCTTTCCGATACCCGTGGCCATAGCATAACAGAAGGACGGGAACTCAAACCCGGCTTTGACCTTGCGCTGCTTCTCGCAGTACTCCGATGCGGCTGCCTCAATAACATCCTTGCTGTCCTTCTTATAATCACAATGCGAACTGATGGCATCGAGGTAAGAGAGAGCCTCCTCCTGTGGAGTCCTTAGGCTCATTGCGTATTTGATTCTGTTTACTATCTCTGACATTTACTGCACCTCGCTTTCAAAATCGCATTTTTCCAGAAGGTCTTTCGGAATCTTTTTGACCTCGATGTTGTCAGGCAAGACCATATCCGACTGTATCTTCGTGCCGTAAATCAGGAGAGACTGACCTTCGGCAAGCCGCGCGGAAAGCGATTTTATATATCCGGCGTTTACGAACTCCGTGGTGATGTGAATAAACCGTTTCTCCGAAGAATGACCGTGGAACACGTCCTGCGGTTTGTATCGGAATCCCTCAATCTTACAGATTGCTTCGCAGAGCATTTCGAAGGTATAGGAAGGATTGATCTGATAAATCGGCAGCTTATCATTCTTCACAAGAAGGCTCGGTGCCAACTCATAGAAGTGATATCCGCCACCGCCTTGCCAATTAACAGACTTGGTAATTCCTCCGGAATCCTCACCATTTATCACACGGTCAAGTCTAACTTTACAATGAGTATAGGCGTGTTCTCCAAGTTCAATGCAAACCCATTTTCTGTTCATTTTAGTAGCTACTGCTGCAGTCGTTCCTGAACCCAGGAATGAATCAAGAACCCAATCACCTGGTGATGTTGTCATCTCTAATATCTGTCGCACTAATTGCTCTGGCTTTTTGCCATTGCCAAACTCCACAGATCCTTCTTTAGTAAGGTTTTTCATCCATGCATTCATATCCCAGTAGGTACCTTGCAAATCTTTTTTGTACAGTTCTCCATCAATGACTTCCGAAGTATCTCTAAGCCAAACAAAAAGATTGCAGACATCATCCTTGTAAAACTGCTCATAAACCTTGCCTCGGTTTTTTCCTGTCCTTGGAACGTACTCGATGGAAAGCACCTGATCCGTTATAGCGTTTTCTCTACGATAATCTATAATTCTTGTCCTTATCGAGGTTTGCGCATTCGTGGTACGAAACACATTTATTCCATATTTCTGATAAGCCTCTTTTAGTGTCAATCCTTCTCTTTTTGCCAGCTGATTGACTGATAGTGTCTCCACCCCGATTCTTCTAAAAACTTTTATTTCATTCCCGTCCCCATCAACGGTTGAACCAATATACTCTTTCTCTCCAGGATTAACCAGAACAGATGTATATTTCCAGCTTTTCCCTTCATCAAGATACTGCTGAATCAGTTCTGACATCTCAGTGTAAACATATGGGCCATTGAAAAGCGGAAGAAGCGAATAGTCCTTGGCGTATATTAGGATGTATTCACAATTCTTCTTTAATCTTTTATCTTCGCCTCCTCCAGAAGCGCCAGCAATATTCTTCATATTTACGGAAATCATATTTACAAAGTTTCCGCGACCGAAAACCTCGTCACAAAGAACTTTTAGATATGCCTGTTCTTCGTCATCTATCTGAATCCATATCGTTCCTTCTTCAGATAATAGTTCTCGAAGAAGAATAAGCCTTTCTCTCATAAGGCTAAGCCATATGCTATGCTCCAAGTTATCATCGTAATGCTCAAAAGCACTTCCAGTATTATATGGGGGATCAATATATATACATTTTATTTCTCCAGAAAAATCCTGTTGCAAAGCTTGCAATGCAATTAGGTTATCTCCGTGGATTAACATATTTTCACTTGATGGGTCTCCGTAAGATTTACTTGTATCCTCAAGAAGTATTCTCGGTTCTACAACCTTATCCTCATATTTGCCCACCCAAGTCAGTTCCAGTCTTCCTGTCTTCTGCATAATAATCTCTCCTAAAACTTCAGCACGATGTTAACCAACAGAATCGGGTTAATATCAAACTGTTTTTCAAACTCTGCGATTTCCCGTTCTCCCTCAGCTTTGAAACCGGTGCCTTTCTCATGAAAAGACTCCTGCAGCTTTTCAAGCGCCTTGGACTTCTCGGTTATCTTTTTTCGTATGTCTATCTTCTCATAGAAGTTGTCAGAGGCTCGTTCCTCATCCTTCAGAACATCGATCTCGGTATTCATGTCCTGGTATGTCGCTATCAGCTGCTCCATCTGAATGCGTTCCCAGTTTTCAATCTTTCTGCGGTTATAAGCCTTGATTGGCTCCGATTGTTCCTGATAGCGTTTTACCATCTCTGCGGTTAGATTGTCGTAGACACGCTGGTAGAGCTTCACCTCGGATTCTGTAGGTGTGAAATACCGCACATCCATATCGTCAATCTGTTCAAGTTCGGGAACGAGGTCTGCCTCGTCAAAATCTATATAGGCTCCTTTTTCGTCACAAAGCAACAATACCGGAAAGAGAAGTTTTGAGGAATCGCAGAAGGCTCCTATAAACAGGGTTCCATGCGAACCGAGGACTTTTTCTCCCCAATTATCAACCTTCCAGTAGTGGAGTCCGCCGTCAACCTCCGGCTCATCAAAAGCACTCCAGTATTCCACATCGTGCAGATACCTTGCGATATCGGACTTTGTGGCGTCAAGCGCCTGTTCCTTCGCGCCGCTGCTTTCGGTAAGCAGAAGGGAACGGAGTTCTCTTGCTTTCTTATCCCGTTTTGCGTTCAGCTTGCGATCCAACTTATCAAAGGCTTTCTTAAACTCCGCCGTGGTGTCGCAGGTCTGATAAATCTGCAATACCATTTTTTCAAAACTTGTGCCTGACTCTAATGCGCCAAGTGCGATATCCGATGCGCCGAACACGCCCTCAAAGAGTTCAAACTTCTTCGAGAGGATATCGTAAACACGCTGGTCGGCAGCATTCTGTGTGTTCAGCAGATTGATTGCCACAACATCATGTTCCTGCCCGTAACGATGGCAACGGCCGATACGCTGTTCAATCTTCATCGGATTCCACGGCAGGTCATAGTTGATGACCGTGTTACAGAACTGCAGGTTCAGACCTTCGGAACCTGCATCCGTGCAGATCAGTATCTTTGCGTTATGGCGGAAGTAATCCACGATGGCGTGTTTATATTCCACGCTGCGACCGTAGTTTGCCTTGCCGAAGTTCTTGACCTGCCATGCCTTGTATATTTCCTTCGTCATGGTGTCATCGAAGTCACCATTAAACAGAAGAATATCCTCGTCCTCGAATCCTGTCTTACGAAGCTCTGCGGCTATGTACTTCTGTGTACGTTTTGATTCCGTGAAGATTACTACCTTCTGCGGGATTCCTTGTTCCTGCTGGTAGTCGAATGCAATCTGTATGGCAGTCTTCAGCGCATTGACCTTTGCGTTTGTCTTGATGCGCTTTGCCACGTCAATGATGATATTCACCTCATTGAGTTCGGCCTGGATGAACTGTTTCTGAACAATGGTATCTTCATCCTCAGTCTCCTCAAAGCCCGACTCATCAATCTCATCCTCCACATAGCTCCAGAAAAGGTCGAAGCCTTCCTGTGCATTTGCAGACTTGCTGCCCTCGTATAGCTTTTCGAGTCTGTTCTTCAGAATTTCAAAAGTTTCTATCAAAGCGAAACTCGAAGAAGCAAGCAGCTTTCTGATAACAAGGATGATCAGCCCTCGGTTTGAGGTCGGTATGGAATACAACAGCTCATGCTTCAAAAAGTCGTTTACCCGCTGGTATAATTCAATCTCATCCTGCGACAGGGTGAAATCCACCGTTTTGCAGGTTCTCTTTTTGAAATTCATGTACTTTGCCACATCTTTGCGGAGTGTCCGATAAAGAACCGGCGAAAGCTCACGCTTAAGGTCAGAGTAATCCTGTCCCTCGATGTAGCGTTTGTTAAAGACCTTCTCATTGCCGAAAATCCGCTGGTCGATAAAGGAAACCAGTCCATGAAGGTCTGTCAGAGAATTCTGAAGAGGCGTAGCGGTCAGCAGAATTTTCGGTATGCCCTTTGACAGTTCATACAGATTCTTTGCCCTTTTGGTACCATGAAACACGTTTCTCAGATTATGCGCCTCATCGATAATGATGAAATCCCACTTCACCTCCGGGAACCGTTTCATCAGCTTGGATGAATAATCATAGGAGGTAAGAACAATTCGGACAGATTTATTATCAGTGAGCCTCTTGCGCCAGTCAGAACTATCTTTTTCCACAGTCAGCCTGTCAAGTATCACCGACTCCAAGCCGAACTTATCCTCAAGTTCCAGTTCCCACTGTTTTCTCAAAGATGCCGGAAGCGCAATCAAGACACGCTTTGCGCCGGACTCAAGAACATATTTCAGCACAAGTCCGGCTTCGATGGTCTTTCCGAGACCAACCTCATCTGCCAGAACAATGCCGCCTGTTTTCAACGCCTGGATAGCAGCGCAGAAGGCATTGATCTGATGGGGATTCAATTCAATATTTGCATCCAAAAGGAAGTGGAACGGAGAAGCCTCAAGTTCCAGCTTTTTATATCTGCTGAATTGTTCAAGCAGCAGGTTACCTTTCATCTGAATCTCCTTTATACAGTTGCTCAAAAATACCCATCGCTATCCCTTTGGCCATCATCGGAGGCACAGCGTTTCCAATCTGGATGTATTGCGATGTGCGCGGACCCTCAAAGAAATAGCTGTCCGGGAAGGACTGTATTCTTGCCGCCTCACGGACGGTAATTGATCTGTTCTGTTCAATGTCAGGATGAATAAAATAATGACCGTCCTTTGAAAGGTGCGCTAAAATAGTATGGCAACACGATTCATCGCCCTCGACAACTTTGAACCTGTCCGTAAATGAATGCCTGTTCTTATGAGTTTTCAATTCATCCGGGAGATCATTGTAATTCAGGCGCTTGTGCCCATCGTTCCACAGTTCAACCGCTCGCCTGTAAATCTTGATGTCCCGATCTATATTCGGGCGGCAATTGTGATGGGTCAGCACATCATCCTTCGTCCGTATCCCTGACTCCGTGACATAGTTTGTTGCTTTTGTTTTTGCGTACTTATCGGAACTCTCGCCTGGATGCAACTTTGGCAAATCAGCGAAGAGGTCATTTACTATAGCGTCCGTTTTTATTTCAAGAAAATCGGGATATTTCAGACCGCTTTTCTTTAACCATCCTACGATAATCATTCGTCGTCTGTTTTGGAGTACGCCAAAGGTGTGGGCGTTCTGCTCACGGCATTCAATTTCGTAGCCCACTCGTTTTAAGTATTTCTGAATGTTCTTCCAGGTAGCTCCTCCATTGGCCGATTCAATACCCGTGACATTCTCGAAAACGAACATACGAGGCTGATAGCGTTTTAAGAAACGTGCATACAGTTTGTACAAGTAGTTACGAGGGTCTTCTGCCATCGGCACTTCCATGTGACTACTTTGCGCTCTGCCCACCAAAGAATATGCCTGACAGGGCGGACCGCCTACAATGACATCAATTTTTGTGATGCCTCGTATTTTCATTATTCCATCAATAGTTTTGAAGATTGCTGGGAGCGTCTCGTCCGACATCGTTTCATTGATGATAGTTTTTGTTATGGAAGCAGGAATCTGCTTCATAAAATCGTCGCGAGAGATTTTCCCGGACACATACTTTTTATATAAACCGAGATTGTCTGTGCCTTTCAGGTAATAATAAGCACTTCTTGTTTCAAGCGTTTTAGCTGCAAATTCACTCATTTCGACATGAGCGACAGGCTTGAAACCAGCCTGAAGAAACCCTTCCGAAAGCCCGCCGGCACCCGCAAAGAGGTCGATGAAATTATAACTATATTGTTCTTCTTTCTTTAACATAGTATATCCTCGGCATTCAATATCGCTTATTTCCTATTTTCTTAATTATCTCCTTTTTCAAACTCAACGATATCAGCAATATTGCAGTCGAGGACAGTGCAGATTTTGCGGAGAGCTTCCATAGAAACATCCTCGCTGCGGCGAAGTTTTGTCATCGTGCTGGAAGAGAGTCCCGTGGCTTTATGCAAGTCTGATTTACTCATTTCTTTGTCAACAAGGAGTTTCCACAGCTTTTTATAACTTGCTTTCATCATTTGAAACCTCACATTTGAAAGAATTACAATTTAATAATCTGTATTATATCACAAGAGCGTCTTTTTTTCAAGACAATTCGACGCTTTTCCGCCGAACTTCGAATATTATTCGATAACTTTCTGCTTTTTTCGTTGCCGTCATGCGCAAAACAAGTCACTATGGCACACTTGTTATTTCATGTTCATACAACAACTTGAAATAGCGCTGCTGAGAGGGCTATCTTATCATTTTCGCAAAGGCATGATATATTACAAAAACCTCACGCACGGTTTATCCAAAGCCGTGCGTGAGGCTTTCAGTTTTCATACGGTATTCTGAAATAATCCAGGTATTTCTTAAATGCATCCTGTGCCGACAGGCAGGTATCGGTCAGGTAGCCTTTTTCCCGGTCCCACTCCTGCAGTCCGCGGTAATAGAACATTTTTATGCTGTCCTCAATAATAAACGGCACAATATTGTGTTTCAGGCATTCCTTGAACATAATCAGCCGACCGATTCGCCCGTTGCCGTCTTGGAAGGGGTGGATGCGCTCAAACCGCACATGGAACGCAAGGATATCTTCAAGCGTCACCGTTTCTTTGCCGTTATACTCATCGAGCAATCTTTTTATTTCCGCCGACACTTCCTCGGGCAAGGTCGTTTCCCGCCCGCCGACCTCATTCGGCAACTTCTTGTAATCGCCGACGGCAAACCAATCTTTCTTTGTGTCACTTGTTCCGGTTTTCAGAATAAAATGCAGGCGTTTGATGAATTTCTCGCAGAGCTGCGATTTTGCGCTTTCGATGACCTCGTCAATGCAGCGAAAGTGATTGGCGGTTTCGATGATGTCGTCCACCCGAACGCCTTCCTCGGTGATGCCGACGGTGTTTGTTTCAAAAATAAAGCGCGTCTGCTCGTGGGTCAGGCGGCTGCCCTCCATGTGATTGGAGTTGTAGGTGAGTTCCACCTGCACCTTATGATAAATTCCGCCGTGAGTCTGACTGCGCTTTTCCTCTTTAAGAATATCCGCCAAAGTCTGCGGGGCGGGACTGCTTTTATTGCTCCGTTCAGGCTTCTCGGCGTTTTCGGGAATGGTCCAGGTCTTACCCGTCAGAAAAGCGCCGGGGACGCGACCTGCCGCGCAGTAGTTGCGGACGCTGCGCTCGGAGGTATTCCAAAGCGCCGCTATCTCTTTTACGGATAAATATTTCATCTTCCTGCCCTCCGAAGTTACTGTTATCAGTATACCACATTATCGGCAAAAATCAATCGTTAAAAGCCTATCTTCACATATATTTTTGCCGATAACGGCAGTTTTGATTCCGACCCGGCATTTTCCTACATGATTTTTGGTGCAGTTCGGCATAACCGGTGCTTTTCACGCACTGCCAAAAGCGTGATTTTGGAGCGAAAAAACGCTCGGTTCTATCAAAAATTCTAATAGGCTTTTCCGAAAATCCGTTAGAACTCGGTGAAATCGGAGGAGACTCTCTGACTCGGATTTTCACTGCGTTTTCGATGCAAAGAGGTGCGGAAAGCCTTGAAAACACGGCATTTTCGGGGTTCTCGCATCTGCCGTTATCTTCCGTCAAATTCCGCCAGGTTCGGTTTTGGCAACTTGACTCGAAATGTCGTGTTCCCAAAAGGAACCTAGGGTTCGAATCCCTAACTCTCCGCCAAAAACCCAGTCATATCAAGGCTTTCGCCCATATGACTGGGCTTTTCTTTTCTCTCAAGGTCACATCGGCGTACATGATTTTCGGCAAGAACTCATGTGTGCCAGCCGGTCTGCCTTGTGTCCGGCAGAGTCAGGATATTGTCCATTACATTTGCCGAGGTGATCTTGGACTTGTAATCCAAATGGCTGTAAATATTCGCCGTCGTGCC
>QRFC01000164.1_pt1 | contig 72444 bp, 56 predicted proteins | sample 1861061 | NCBI WGS metagenome assembly QRFC01 (sample SAMN09711282, study PRJNA482702) | Human gut metagenome, whole genome shotgun sequencing project.
TATCGCCCCTTTGCCGGTTTTAATCCAGCAAAGGGGCGAATATTTTGCAATTAGTAAAGATGACTGGGCATGATGTCAATTCTGGTCTAACAGAGCCAAAAATAATGTGAGCAGGTATCGAAACAGCCGGCGCGTTCGAGCTGATGCCGCCATATCGTCAGCATGCCGCTGCGGCAGCTCATGCCCTACAGTATCGCCCTCACCCGCAAACAACGCCACGAGCTCGCGTGAGCCTGCAACCGATGCCTTCCCGTATGCTCGGTGAAGCGTTGTTCTCACCGTCGATGGCTTCGTATCCGTCTCCTTGGCAATTTCCGCCGGCGTTTTCCCTTTGAGCAGCAGTCGAACAAACTGCTCTTCTCTAGGCGACAGGGCAGGGGAAAACACCCCCGCATCGAATGTGTCGGACGCACAGGCGATATCCGAATTGTTGTCCCGTTTCCCCCTTAGCAACATGCATACGAAGGCAGCAGCGATAACGGACCCCATCGCCAGCAATGCAATGACCACGGCATCGCTTGCGAAGTATGCCGCCTCAACAGCCGGAACAAGGCCAATAGGGACTGCCACGAGCGCAGAACGGGCAAACACGTCGCGCCGCCCATGGCCAAAGGCACGAGGGCGGCAAAACAGCGGGGCCACAGTCAATGCGAGATAGACCAACGGAATTAAAAGCGCAAGGCCAATTGACGCAGCCGAAACAGAGGGTATCCCCCATGGCTCGGGGACAATTCTCCATGAAACTCGACAGCAAAACAGCAGGCAAGACATGACGGCTATTGTTTCTGTAAAAATCGCGTCCTGCGGGTGACGAGTTTCCCTTTCGTCAGTCCGTGTCGACCTCTGCGTCAAAGGAGAGTCCGCCGTGCCCCAAATAACATATGAGAGGAGCAGCGACCCAACAAAGCGCGAGACACACGAAACGCCATGTAACAACCAAATCGGTGCAAACACGATTGGAATAGAGTCTCCGCGAGCATAGAAAGCCAGGTCGGCCCATTCGGGAACCGTTGCAATAACACCAAGAAAAACGCCGATGGCACCGAGATGCCTCGGCCTTCTCATTCCCCCCTTGCATAGCGCAGCACCATGAACAAACGCCGCGAGGCATGCGCCCAGGATAACGAGCCAGGTCATTGCACCTGACGCCAGGCCGATTGAAGATGAAAACCGGTGATAAGGGGTGACCGCCATTACGACAAGCGCAATGGCGCAGGCAGACGAGGCAGAACGGCGGGAAAAGAGCATACGGCCTCCATAGCGTGTCATTATATCGCTCGAGCCGCTCGTTTATCTCTGTTCTCACACCAGCCAGCATCAATGATTCAGGCGAACTCCAATCCGCGCCAGATCACGGTCCGGCTTTTGTTCGCAGTCCCCACATCAAAGCGGGATGCGGTTTCCTTTTGGACGCCGGTTCGGAAAGCGCATCCCGTTCCAGGGCAATATTCTGGGATGCAGTTTCCGCAGCCCACCCCATTTGGAAAGCGCATCCCATAATTTGGCTGAAAACTGAGATGCGCTTTCCAAACGAGCCGAAACGGGCCGAATCGATCGGGCCACCTCGCATCCCGCTATCCTCGCCATCTGCCCGAGCGTGCTACACTAGCAGCATCTATGCCACCGCGAACGGCTCGGCCCCGCGCCCGCCGCTCGCAAACGAACTTTAAACGCACGAGGGTTGGCCATGCCGCTTTTCTCGCAACATACCGCCCGGTTCTCGCCGGACGTTCCTTTGGAGGGCACCAGCTCTCGCGAGCTGCTCAAGCGGTACCAGCCGCTCGAGACACTTGCGACCGGCGGTTTTGGCTCCATCGAGATCTGCCGCGACACGCACCTGCGCCGCCGCGTCGCCATTAAACGCATCCCCCTTATCAACGGTGCCGGCATGCCCGCTAGCGACATCATGGATGTCCTGCGCGAGGCGCACACTGCCGCCATGCTTCAACATCCCAACATCGTGCAGGTTATCGACTTTACGCACGACACAGCCTATGCCTACCTGGTTATGGAATATGTCGATGGCATGTCGCTGGCCGAGTTTTTGCACCGCGCGGACGGCCACTCACTTACCTTTGACGAGGCCGCGGCCATTGCCGATGCCCTGGGCCAGGCGCTCACCTTCGCCCACAGTAATGGCGTACTCCACCTGGACATTAAGCCCGCCAACGTGCTCATCGACCACTCGGGCAATGTAAAGCTCACCGACTTTGGCATGGCGCGGCTGTCGTCCGCCGGTGGCTTTGGCGGCTCACGCGGCGGCACCATCGGCTACATGCCGCCCGAGCAGCTCGATATCGAGACCGGCACGGTCGACGAGCGCGCCGATGTCTTTGCCCTCGCCTGTGTGATCTACGAGGGCCTGTGCGGCAGCGCTCCTTTTATGGCGGCCACGCCCGCCGACTCCCTCGGCCGCATCATCGGCGGCGCCACCTATCCCAGCGAGCTGATACCACACTTTCCCTCGGGAGCCGAGGCCGCGCTCATGAGCGCGCTCTCCCCCATGCCGCAGGACCGCCCCAACAGCATCGAGGCATTTTGCGACCAGCTCCTTGCCGGTCTGGGCAGCGTGCGCGAAGGCCGTCGCAGCCTGGAGCAAATGGTTGGCGAACTTTCGGATGACGAGCAGGAGCTCGACGATATCGAGCCGTCGCACTACGAGGACGACGTCATCGAGGTCGACCCCGCACTCGGCTGGGCGGGCACGCGCTGGAGCCATGCGCGCGACTACACCATGCGCGCTATCTCGGCGCTAACGTGCGGCACCTTTAGCTTTTTGCTGATGCAAACGGCCGGGGTCGCGGCGCTTCCCGGCCTGGTCATTGCGGCCATCGCGATCGGAGCGGCGGCTGGCCTGGCCCCCCAGATTGGCTCGGCCATCTCGGCTGTGGGCTTTTTGGTGCTCATGGCCAACGCCACCATGCAGGCACAGGGCATCCTGTCGATGCTGCCCGTCGCGGTGATCTTTGCTGCCGCCATGTCCGGTTGGTGGATCGCCTGGGGTCGCACCGAGGCTGCCGCGAGCGCCGCGCTCACCTGTGCACTCGCGCTTGGCTGTCTGACCGGCAATACCTTCCTGGCAGCTGGGGTCGCCGCCGGCGTCGCGTCATTTTGGCTCGGCCCGGCAAGCGCCGCCGCGGCAACGGGCATGGGCGCGCTTTTTGCCCGTCTGGCCACGATCGCGCTTTCAGCCGAAGGCGTGCTGGGGCTCGGTAACGTTGCCGCAGCGCTGGGAGACCCGCTCCTTTGGGCTGCCTTTGTGCTGGTCGCGGCAACTGCCGCAGCATCATCCGCGTTGCTCAATGCCCATGCCAAGCGTGCCGATCAGGGATCAAACCTTGCCGCAATCGCCGCCATCGCTGTCGCCGGCATCGGCTGCGCAGCGGCGTCCTGTCTTGCACACCATATGGAAATTGCCAGCCTTGCAGCCGCGGTCATCGCCAAGGCGGCGGTTGCGGGAATCCTATCCTCTATAATCGTTGGGATATGCCTATATTTGCTCGGATACCAAAGAACCTATACGGAGAGTGATCTTTCGTGAACTTCCTGAACATCTTCGAGGACCACGTGGCCGGCATCTTCGGTGCCACCCGTGCCCCGTTCTCCTTTAAGAAGCTTGCCAAGCAGGCCGCTCGCGACATGGAGGATCAGACTCTGGTGATCAATGGCGTCAACACGGCGCCGGCACTCTATACCATCCTGATCGCCGCCGACGACGACCCCATGCTCGCCCCGTTCTACCCCGAGCTTTCGCGCGAGGTCCGCGAGTTCGTGAAGGCGCAGGCCGAAAAGCGCCGTTATGTCTTTGTCGGCGAGCCCCTCGTGCGCTTTATGATCGATCCGCAGCTGCGTGCCGGCAAGTTCTCGGTCTTTGCCGAGAACGTCGATGCCCCCACGCTCGGCCGCCTGTACGAAGAAGAGCGCGCCTATCAAAACGGTCTGGGCCAAAACAACTCCGCGGCAAGCCGTGCCGCCAGCGCCCCGCGCGCCGGCCAGCAGCAGTTTGCTGCCCCGCAGCAGCAGCGCCCCGCCGCCATGCCCCAGCAGCAGCCGACGCCTCGTGCCGCCGCTCCCGACCCGCTTGCCGTAGCAGATCCCTTCGCGCCTAGCGTCCCCGACCCCGTCGCTCCTATCCCGGTGCCGCAGACCGTCTCGCGCGACGCGCTTGCCGGCATGGGCGGAGCCGCCGCGACCGGTGCCGCCGTGGGCCTAGGCGCCGCAGCCGGCATCGCCTCCAACATGGCAAGCACTCGCGCCCCGCAGCGCCCGCTCGCCCAGCTCGTCGACGTCGTGAGCGGCGAGAGCCATAGCATCACCTCCGCACAGGTAACCATCGGTCGCGAGCGCTCAGTTTCCGACATTGCCCTGCGCGACCCCAACGTGTCGCGCCGCCACGCCCAGCTCACCTTTACGGGCTCGGATTGGTCGATCGAGGACCTCAATTCCACCAACGGCACGCTCGTCAACAACCGCCGCATTACGCGCTGCCCGCTGCGCAACGGCGATCTGCTGACGTTTGGCCTGAGTACCTTTGAATTTAGGGGATAGTCGCTTATGAACATCGATATCGTCCTTTTTGCAGGCCGCATCGTCTTGGTCGCCCTGCTCTATATCTTCCTGTTCGCCGTCATGAAGACCGGCGTGGGACTCGTGCGCGGGCAGCGCCGCGACTCGGCTATCTGGACGATCGATGTGGACAAGGGCCCGCGCGGTATCCGCGGCATCCACGTAGACATGCTCGGCCCCGTCATCGTCGGTCGCTCGCCATCTTCGGACATCTGCATCAACGAACCGTTCGTCTCGGCCTCGCATGCGCGCTTTTCGCTGCAGGGCCCGGCGCTCATCATCGAGGACCTCAACTCGCTTAACGGCACGCTCGTCAACGGCCGCCAGCTCGTGGAGCCCGCGACGCTGCGTGAGGGCGACGAAGTCCAGATTGGCGACGTGGTCATGAAGGTGAACCGTCGATGATCGACGAGGAGAACAAGTCCGCAACTATGACCGAGGCACCGGCCGCCGCCACAGCTGCGCCGGCCCACGCCGCTCCGGCGGGCTCCGCGCCCGTGGAGCCCGAGGACACCGTGTTCTCCCTGCCTCTTTCGCATGTAACGCATGATATTTCGGATCTCGCCGATAACGAGGACGAAGAGGATGCCGTAGCGGCGCCCATCGGCGCACATGCTGCGGAACAGCCCACAGCGCCCGAAGCAACCCCGGCGCCGGCTCACTTTGCAGAGCCCGTCGCCGCGGCAATCAACGAGAGCGCTGCGGTGTTTGCGGCACCCGAACCCGCCGCGCCGGCGTTTCCCATAGCCCCGGCATCCGAGGTTGCGCCCGCGTCTACGCCGGCGCCCGAGCCTATAGACGTCAGCCCGCAAGACGACGAGTCGACCGCCCGCGCGCCCGAGGAGCCCGGCTCCCCGGACACCGGCGATTCCGAATCAAACGCCGAGACCGACACCGTCTCTCCCGGTGACACAGCCGAGATCGACGTTGCCGCCGTTGAGACCAAGCTCAAAGACCCCGGCTCGACCATGAGCTTTGAGCCCCTGACCGAGGAGCGCATCGAGACCGACTCGACCTATGATGCCGGCACCACCACGCAACTCATGTGGGGCGCCCGCTCTGACGTTGGCTGCGTACGCCCGCACAATGAGGATTCCTACCTGGTGCAGTCGCCGCTCTTTTGCGTATGCGACGGCATGGGCGGTCACGCCGCCGGCGAGGTAGCCTCTTCCATTGCCGTCGAGACTATTGCCAAGACGGCCCCGCAGTCCGCCGACGCAGCACGCCTGGCCGCAGCCGTCGAGGCAGCCAACGCCGCCGTAATCGAGGCGGCCCTGAACGGCCTGGGCAAGCCCGGCATGGGCTGCACAGCCACTTGCGCCTATATCGAAAACGACACGCTCGCCATCGCCCACGTGGGTGACTCTCGCGCCTACCTGCTCCACGAGGGCACGCTCATCCGCGTGACCCGCGACCACTCCTACGTGGAGGAGCTCGTGGACGCCGGTGAGATTACGGCAGACGAGGCTCGCGTCCACCCAAACCGCTCGGTCATCACCCGTGCGCTGGGCTCGGACCCCGCCATGTATGCCGACCACTTCACTCTGCATATCGAGGAAGGCGACCGCCTGATCCTGTGCTCCGACGGCCTTTCGAGCATGATTCCCGATAGCGATATCGAGAACATCGCCACGCAGTCCTCAACCGCGCAAATCTGCGTCGACAACCTAGTGGACGCGGCGCTTGCCGCCGGCGGCCACGACAACGTGACCGTAGTAGTCGTTGACCTGGTTGACGATGGCGTTATGCGCGAGGCGCAACGCGTGCGTCGCCGCAACATTACTATCGCCGCCATCCTGGCCCTCGTCTTTGTGCTGGCAGCTGGCATCTGGGCCTACACGGGTGTCACCGGCTCGTACTACCTGGGTACCTACCAGGGCAATGTCGCCGTCTGGCGCGGCCTGCCCGGCAAGCCGCTCGGACTCAAGCTCCACTGGCTCGAAAGCGAAACCAGCATTAAGCTGTCCGACCTGCCCGAAGACACGCAAAACCGCCTCAAGGCGGGCATTCCGCAAACAAGTGTCGACGATGCGCAGGACACGATATCCAAGTACCGCCACCAGATCGATGAAGAGCAGACCCGCCAGGTGATCGACGCGCAAACGATTCGCGACAACACCAATCAGGGATCGACCTCCGAATCAGATTCCGAGAAAACCGCCGAACAGTCCGCCGAGGCCGAAGCCTCCGATAAGAATTAGAAAGGGAGTGCCGCTTATGAGTCGCCGCAACACCGAGCTGCTCTTGCTCATCGCCTCGGCGTTCCCCGTCATCCTGCTGTATGCGATGTACGTGCTCACCGCGGGCGCTGCCATCTCCTTTGAGACGCTCGCCGTACCGATCGGCCTCTTTGCCGCCTTTGCTGCGGCCCACATTGCCGTGCGCATCTTGGCGCCCGGTGCCGACCCCGCCATCCTGCCCATTGTCTTTGTGCTTTCGGGCATCGGTATCACGTTCGTGACGCGTCTCGCACCCGCTCTCGCGATCTCACAGCTCATCATCCTGTTTGTCTCGGTGGCCCTGATGGTGGGAACGCTCGCGTTGGTTAAGAACCTCGACGTAGTCATGCGCTACAAGTACACCTTTGGCATTATCGGCATCATTCTGCTGATGCTGCCTATCTTTATCGGCACCACGATCTCGGGCTCCAAGCTGTGGATTCGCATCGCGGGCTTTACCATCCAGCCCGGCGAGTTCGCCAAAGTCTTTATCGTGCTGTTCCTGGCCGGGTACCTGGCCGAGAACCGCGAGCTGCTCTCCATCTCCAACCGCAAGATCCTGGGCTTTAAGATCCCTCGCCTGCGACTGCTGCTGCCGCTGTTTGCCGTGTGGGGTGTGTGCCTGCTCGTCGTCGTCTTCGAACGCGACCTGGGTTCGGCCGTGCTGTTCTACACCATCTTCTTGCTGATGCTCTACGTTGCCACGGGGCGCTTTTCGTATGTCGTTATCGGCCTTGCGCTCTTAGCCGTTGGAGCCGTGGGCGCCTACAAGTTCCTGTCGCACGTTCAGGTGCGTTTCCAGGTTTGGGTCGATCCGTTTAAGGACGCCCAGGGCCAGGGCTACCAGATCGTCCAGTCGCTCTTCTCGCTTGCCGATGGCGGTCTGGTCGGTGTTGGCATCGGCAACGGCATGGCCAACAACATCCCTGTCGTCGAGTCCGACTTTATCTTCTCTGCCATCGGCGAGGAGATGGGCCTTTTGGGCGGCGGCGCCGTGCTCATCCTGTTTATGCTCTTTGCCGTGCGTGGCCTCACCACGGCTGCCCGCGCTAAATCCGACCTCGCCGCCTTTAGCGCCACGGGCCTTACGGCCGCCATCAGCTTCCAGGCCTTCTTGATCGTGGGCGGCGTTACCCGCCTGATCCCGCTGACCGGCGTCACCCTGCCCTTTATGAGCCAGGGCGGTTCCTCACTGCTGGCAAGCTTTATCATCGTCGCGCTCCTGCTGCGCGCCGGTGACGAAGCGACCGGACGCGAGGCCGAGCTTACTGGCACCGGCACCATGACCGCCATCACCGATGATCAGGTCGCATCCGCCGCCGCCCCGACGGGCACGCGCTTTGCCACCTCGTCTTCCTACGGCAGCGGCAGCCATTCCGTCGGCTCGCGCATGCGCCGTCGCCTGCTCGACACGCCTGAATCCGGTGTGCTCGGCCGCGTTGCGCTCGCCAACCGTCTAACCCGTGCGGTGCTCGCCTTTACGGCGCTGTTCGCCATCCTTATCGGCAACCTCACCTATGTCCAGGTCATCAAGGCCAAGGACTATCAGGATATGCCGACCAACAACCACACTATCGCCCGCTCCAAGTACATCCAGCGCGGTTCTATCATCACGTCCGACGGCGTGACGCTGGCCGAGTCGCTGCAGCAGGAGGACGGCACCTACGTACGCTCCTACCCCAACGGCAACCTGGCAGCGCACGTGGTTGGCTACGTGAGCCAGCAGTATGGCACCACCGCCATCGAGAGCGTCATGAACGACACGCTCACCGGCTCTAAGGATTACTCCAGCTGGAACAACGCCATCGCGTCGCTCGCGGGCCAGACCCAGCCGGGCAACACCGCCAAGCTCACCATCGACTCGCGTATCCAGACGGCGGCCGAGCAGGCGCTCAAGGGCTTTAAGGGCGCTGTAGTGGTCATCGACCCGCGTACCGGTGCGGTGCTCGCATGCGCCAGCTCGCCCACCTATGACAACACCAACATCGACGCCCTGCTGCAGGCGGGCGGCGGCGAGGACGGCTCCATGTACAATCGCGCCATGGACGCGCTGTACACGCCGGGCTCCACGTTTAAGGTCGTTACGCTTTCCGCGGCACTCGAGACCGGCACCGCCAGCCTTACCAGCACCTACCAGGCGCCCGGCTCCATGGACATCGGCAACGCGCCGGTCACCAACTATGCCAACGAGAGCTACGGCACCATCAGCCTGCAGCAGGCCTTTGCCGTGTCCTCCAACGTCGTCTTTGGCCAGGTGGCAAACGAAGTTGGCGCAAACACGCTCGTGCAGTTTGCCAACGCCTTTGGCTACGGCCAAAAGCTCGGCCAGGACCTGACCTCCGCGGCCTCCATCATGGCAGACCCGTCGCTCATGACCGAGTGGGAGACCGCTTGGGCCGGCGCCGGCCAGCCTGTCGGCATGGACCACACGCCCGGCCCGCAGACCACCGTCATGCAAAACGCCGTGATTGCCGCCGCCATCGCTAACAGTGGCGTGGTCATGGACCCGTACTTTGTAGCCCAGGTACTCGCCCCGGACGGAACTGTGGTCAAGACCACGCAGTCCCGCTCGCTGGGTCAGGCCGTCAGCTCCGCCACGGCCGACCAGGTCAAGCAGGCCATGCTCGCCGTCGTCCAGTCCGGTACCGGCACCGATGCCCAGGTCCCCGGCGTCAAGGTCGCCGGCAAGACCGGCTCGGCCGAGACCGGCGGCACCAACGTCAACTCGATGTTCGTTGGCTTTGCACCTTACGATTCACCCACGGTCGCCATCTCGGTGGCCTTGGAGGATTACGACAAACACGACGTCAAGGCGGCCAAGATTGCCGGCATCGTCCTGACCGCGGCGCTCGCCGCACAGGGAGCGTGATGCCCATGATTGAATCGGACACCCGAGGCGCGCCGCGGCCGAAGAGTTAGCGGCAACGCGCCACACGGCCCCAGCGGCCACATCGTAGGTACTACACACATCGTTGAGCGAATAGTTATGTTAGGAGCAGGAATGGAACAGAGGGTCCTCGGGGGAAGATACCTCCTCAAGGATAAGGTGGGGACAGGCGGCATGGCGACCGTCTTCCGTGCGCAGGACCAGGTCCTCGACCGCACGGTAGCCGTCAAGATCATGCTGCCGCAGTATGCTGGCGACGCAACCTTCGCCGCACGCTTTAAGCAGGAGGCCCAGGCAGCAGCCGGTCTCTCCTCCCCCTATATCGTGGGCGTCTACGATTGGGGCAAGGACGGCGACACCTATTACATCGTCATGGAGTACCTGCGCGGCACCGACCTTAAGAGCGGCATCAAGAGCCACGGCGCCCTCGACCCCAAGAAGGTCGCCCAGATCGGCTCGCAGATCAGCTCCGCGCTTTCGGTCGCCCACAAGCACGAGATCATCCACCGCGACATCAAGCCGCAGAACATCATGGTGCTGCCCGACGGCAACATCAAGGTGATGGACTTTGGCATCGCGCGCGCCAAGAACAGCCACCTCACGCAAGACAACAACGTGCTGGGAACCGCCCACTACGTCAGTCCCGAGCAGACCCGTGGTCAGGACCTCGGCCCCACCTCGGATATCTACTCGCTGGGCGTCGTGATGTACGAGTGCGCCACCGGCCGCGTGCCCTTTGACGGTGATGACGCCATCTCAGTCGCACTCAAGCAGGTCAACGAGCTGCCTATTCCGCCGAGCCAGATCAACTCCGGTGTCGACGCCGACCTTGAGCGCATCATCCTCAAGTGCATGGAGAAGGACCCGGCAAACCGCTTCCAGACCGCCGACGAGCTTCGTCAGGTGCTCAACAGCTACCTGTCGGGCCGTGCCGTCAACATCTCGGAGCCCACGCGCATCATCGGTGCACCCGGTGAACTGGGCGCCACCAAGACTCGCGAGCTTTCCGATCAGACGCGCGCCATGGTACGTCCCGTCTCGGGCGTGAGCGGCCAGAATACCGCCCGTAGCTCGGTTTCGGGCTCCACCGGCTCCTACGAGGTCGAAAAGCCCAAATCCAACAAGAACAAGATCATCGCCGCCGTGGTGGCAGCCGTTGCCGTCATCGGTATCGTGGTGGCCTTTGCCACAGGACTCTTTGGCGGCGAGCAGGTCACCGTGCCCGATGTGCTGGGCAAGGACCAGCAGACTGCCGTCGAGCAGATCAAGGAAGCCGGCCTCGAGGTCGGCACCATCGACCAAAGCTACAACGACGATATCGACGAGGGCAAGGTCGCCGAGCAGACGCCCAACGGCAAAACCAAGAAGGCCAAGGGCACCAAGGTTAACCTGGTAATCTCCAAGGGCCCCAAGCCCTCCGAGAAGGTTGAGGTTCCCCGGCTTGTCGGCCTGACCAAGGACCAGGCAGAAGCCGCGCTGGCAAGCGTTGGCCTGAAGGGCAACGCCTCCGAGGAGGCCAACGAGGCCGATGAGGGCCAGGTCTTTGAGCAGGGCACCGAACCCGGTAAGGAAGTCGAGAAGGGCACGACCATCTCGTACAAGGTCTCCAGCGGTCCTGACACCACCTCCGTCCCCGATCTGACCGACATGACCGAGGCCCAGGCGCGCAACGCCCTCGATATGGCAGGCTTTGGCGTCGACGTGAGCTACCAGGAGAACGATTCGGTTACCGAGGGCACCGTGATTAGCTGGAACCCCAGCGGCAAGCAGAAGCCTGGCGCCACGATTACCGTCGTCATTGCCAAGAAGTCCGGCAAGGCCAGCGTTCCGGGCAACCTGTACGGCAAGAGCATCTCCGCGGCCGTCACCGCGCTCAACAACGCCGGGTTCTACAACATCGCATTCTGCGATCAGAACGGCAACCCCGTGAGTGGCAACGAAAACGCCACCGTCACGGGCGTCTCCCCCACCGGCAAGCAGTCCACCGACAGCACGATTACGCTGACGGTTGCACTTTCTGGCTCGGGTTCGGGTTCAGGCACGAGCACGGGCGACGATTCCGGTACGACCAACTAGTCGCAACCCAACCGCTCATTACGGCTCTCGCCGCAAACATATTCGCTCACAGGCGCCCGCTTGCTCCCCCAGCAAGCGGGCGCTTCATTTTTGACATGGCATGAATCAGAAGAGCCCGGCACCGTAGCGGTACCGGGCTCGATATTCCTCTGGTGCCCCCGGGCGGATTCGAACCGTCGACACCCGCTTTAGGAGATATGATTTAATGCTACCCCCTACCATTCATCAAGCATCATTGAACATCATATAACCGCAGATAAACATAGCAGTTTGCGTCTTTTGCCTCCGGTAGCTGCGCCTATGCTTTTACAAACATATTACTAACGGCTTTAGCTAAACTGCACTCAATGAATTGTTGAAAACTATTCAAAGAAACGGAGTGCAAAGATGTCAGAACAGCCACTCATTAGCGGAAGAGGCACGTGTTGGAAAGACAAGAGATCACCTAACACCTATCGCTATTATTTTTCCCTTGGAGTCAAGGACCCGAAGACAGGGCGCTACAAACGATCCCCAACTTATACGGTTCGTTGCAAGACTAAAACAGAAGCTAAGGCTGCAATGCAGGCCAAGCTGGCTGAAATCAACTCCTCTGGCACGATCACTAAAACTAAAAAGCCCACTTTGCTTGCGTCCTACTGCTGGGCCTTTCATGAAAATAGGGACACCGAGCTTGTGCCAACGAGCTATGAAAGAGAAGCGTACGATTGCAGGCATATCGAAGACCTATTCGGTGCGTTTCAGACAATTGAGGGGCTAACTCCCGATCTAATCGAAGAAGCATATGCCGAAGCTCGTCGTACGGGAAAATACAAACCATCAGAGCTTGTACGAATCAATTCAAAACTGCGTCAGATTCTGTCGAATGCAGTCGCAAAGAGAATAATTGACCGAAACCCCTGCGCTACCGTTCATGTTCGCAGACCACGCAACAAAAGAGAATCACTGACAATCGACCAAGTAGCTACCCTATGCACACATCTTCAACACATTGAGCTCACCGCCGAAGCTGTTGGTACGCTAGTACTAGTGTATACGGGTATGCGGAAAGGCGAGATGCTGGGCCTCGAATGGCGCGATTGGGACCCTGCCAATAAAACCTTGAAAATTGACAGGCAGTACACCAACGACCATGAACTGAGGGCACCCAAGTCACAAGAAAGCCAACGCAAAATCCCCGTTGGAGAAACCTTGGCCGAACGCCTTCAATCATGGTCAGCCATACAAAAAGAGCTCCTGGCCTCTCTGGGGCTGTCCCAGACTGGCAGCACTCCCATCATTAGCGATATTGCTGTCAAGCAGGGGGTCCCTACTGTCTGTCACATGAAAAACTACATCTTCAACCATTGGTTTCGCGATTTCGCAGTTAGCTGTAATCTTGGAATCTATGAGCCGAACAATTCGACTGGCGGAAAACTATATAAGGGCATCTGCCCGCATCAGCTCAGGCATTGTGTAAGCACTTTTATGCTGGCGAACGGATCGGACGTTAGAAGCGTGCAAGGTATTCTTGGCCACGCGGACCCCAATATCACGCTCAAAACGTATACAAGCCTCGTTCAACAATCAGAAATAAAAGCAGTTAAAGGCTACGAAGACTTCATCAACGCCTATATACAGAAAAGCGAGAAATAGCATGTCATTCATTCATCGTTTCATCAATAATATTACGGTACTATACTACTATTTCCGCAGGTAGACGCTTTATTTGATTGACATCTAATGAGTTTTAATAGATTCTAAAGCTGTCAGATGGCTACGCATGTAGTCATAAAAACCGGCCCCCCAAGTGCTTATGAACCTGGTAAGTCTTACAAGCACAGGGAGGGCCCTCATTGAAAGGATAGCTCATCATGGCTACTCCACAGATTAGCACTCAGGCGTCCACACCGACTTTCCCCACTGGTGCCGCTCAGTGCGATCGGTTACTCCGCGTTAACGATATCCGCGAACTCACTGGCTGGAGCGAAAACACCGCGCGCAAGTTTATGCGCGAGTCCGGCAAGCTCATCCAAATCCATCGCTCGAATTACATGTTTGAAAGCTCATTCTATGAGCTTTTCAAGCAGCTTGAAGGTCGTACCGCCCACCTTGACTAGGCGGTAAACATGAGCGAGCTACCGTCAATTTCCGACATATTCAACGATGATGTTACCGAGCAACGAAAGATTATAGAGAAAATGGATAAAGCTATTTTTATTTCAGTGCCCGAGTGGGCGTGCTGCGTCACCACCGTTGCCGCCGAGCGTCTCATCCTCGGCCTCGTATGGAAGTTTGGAAAACCTTCCAAAAACAAACGGCCCATGGGCTTTTGCGCTAGAAGCAAATGGATTGAGGATCACTACCACTTGAGCAAGAACACGATATCCCGAGCCTATACTTCTCTAAAGGATAAGGGGTATATTCAAAAAACTGGTGATGGCAGCTGGATGCTTAATTACGCTGCAATCTACCGCGCCGCGATCGAAAACGCTTGGGAGCCCCCGAAATCTTAAGTCCACAGCCCGACTATCGACGTGGGCTTCTGTCAAACAACCGAGTTAAAAACCACTGAGCCAGAATCCGCTTCAATAGAAGATGATTCTGGCTCAAATGATATCCGACCATTCACGCAGCATGTCTACCGCAATCTGGCAAGAATCGAGGACGGGGAAACCGTCATCGAGGTCGTGAAGGTCGGTAATCGCCAGGCGTCTACAAAAACATGCCGCGGATGTAAAATGAAGCAGGGTCGAACCGAAACAGTTCCCGGACAATTGGCGTCCGGCCAGACACTTCGATTCGACCCTTTCTCATACCTGCATCTAAAATACTCCCATAATCATTCTCGACATCTTTAACGCCATCACTCTCCCGCCACCAGCACGTCGTAGGTGCTATTTTCAACGAATCGATATGACCGCCCATTCATGTTCTTTAAGGCACGTGATACCATGAAAACGTGCGGTATTTCTCCAATCGAAAACCTGCGTGAACGTATGACTTGAGACGCTTTTAGAACTCACCAAGCGCAGGACAAACACAACTCAACAGCGGCCGCGTATTTGTTCCCAGCCGTACGGCATGGCGGAGCCATGCCCATTGTTGATTGGAGTGCCGCACGATGACAGACAACCCGAACGACAGAAAAATCAGCGAGACGCCCGGCGCGAAGGACGTCCTCGATGAGGCCGCCGAGCAGATTGAAAAGGCTTGGCGAGAGAAGCTGCTGCGCGAGACCGCCGATCTCAAGACCGAGAACGCGTTACTCAGGGCCCAGCTCGACGAATTCAACCGCAAGCTCGTCGAGGCGAGAGACCGGAACGAAAGACTTGAGGCCGACTGCAATGAGCGGGTCGCCTTTATCGAGGAGAAGTTCGAGCTCGACACCGCGAGCATCGAGCTCGAAAACAATGAGCTCCATGCCGCGAGCGTCAGATACCTCGCCGATGCCAGGGAGCTCAGCAGGCAGGTCGTCCAGCTCCACGCCGAGGCTGAGGCCATGTCCGATGAGATCGAGCGTCTGCGCGTCGAGCGTGACGCCGCGTTGAAAGCCCAAGCCGAGCTGAGCGATGCGCTCCTGGCCCAGCGCGACCTGATGGCCGAAGTCGCCGCCCTCAAGGACCGCCTCGCCGCCTCCGAGCGGCGGGCGACCGTGGCCGAGGCCAAGGTCGAGGTCATGACCAAGATGAGGGGCGAGTAGTCCCGCGCCCTTCCTGTCAGGTAACTGATTTCTAGAAACCTTCTAGAGCGCTTTTAGAAGGTTTCTAGAACCGGGCGCAGCATCTTCGATCGGCACGATGTCTCGATAGATAAGGCGATGCCTGGTGTCGCACCATTTATCGCGATGGTAGTGACCGAAGAACCAGACGCGGTAGCCGAGCCGTCCGTCGAGCTCACCCAGGAAGGTTTGCAGCGGATCCCCGCGGTACTCACGTCCGCGTTCGCGACACAGCTCTCTAGCCAGGGCAGCAGGAGCCTCGTGAGTCACAACGTAGTCGACCTTCCAGCCCACGCGGTCGAGCGAGGAGCGGCAGTGTTCCGTCTCTTTCTCGCTCGGCATCTCCTCGGGCCACCAGCTCCTCCCCTCCTTGCGATACTGCCTGTCGTTGCTCGCGGCGCCGCCCATGGCAAGGACTGTGAGCCCGTCGATATCGAGCACCTCTCCGCGCATCAGGTGCAGCACGTGCGGTCGTGCCTCATGGACGAGCCCGCCGTTCCACTCCCGCACCGGCAGCCCGGCCAGGGCGTGGTGGTTCTCATGGTTGCCGTCTACGAAACACGTGGTCCAGGGCTTCGACTCGAACCAGTCGAGCCAATACCTCTCAGCATTCGAGCCATCCCAGACAAAGCCGAAGTCGCCGGCCACGATCACCGCGTCATCGCGCGTCAGGGTCCGGCCCAGCGGCCAATTTTTGAATGCAAACCGGCTGGACCCGTACTCGGCCCTGCCGTGCACGTCGCCTGTCACATAGACCGTCATCAGTACGCACCCCACGGCAGGAGTTTGTCCCCGAGCCTCACGATCCGGTCATACAGCACCGTGTGCCGTTCGTCCGGGTTGCCGTCTCGGTGAAAATGACCGTAATACCAGTGCTTATAGTCCAGGCGATCCTCGATCTCGTCGAGGAATCCGGTCAGCCGGTCCACATCAGGGCGTTCCCAGCCCGGGTCCGGGTAGAGCGTCGGCGAGAGCATGCGCGTGGCGCAGGTATGGGTGATGACGCAGTCGACCTTCCAGCCGACCTCGTCGAGCTTGGCCCGCGCGGCATCGAATTCGCGCTCGTCCGGAAGCTCCTGAGGCCACCAGCTGGAATACGGCACGCGGTATTCCCTGTCCACGCTCGTGGCACCGCCCATGGTGAAGACCGTCGAGCCGTCGAGCTCGAAGACCTCCCCGCGCATGAGGCGGCGGATAGACGAAGTATCCGACAGGCGTTGCGTCAGCCCACCGTGCCACAGTTCCATGGGTCGCTCCGCCCAGTGATCGAAGCGCTCGTGGTTGCCGTCGACGAACAGCACCGTGTAGGGGCGCGACTCCAGCCAGGCGATATCGGCGCATTCCTCGGCAGAGAAATCCCACGGAAAGCCAAAGTCGCCGGCGACAATGAGGTAGTCATCGCCGGTAAGGCTATCCCCAAGCTCCCAGTCGCGGAGCTTTTGCATGTCGAGCCCACCGTGGATGTCGCCCGTCACATAGACCGTCATCGAATCACCTCTTCCCTCTTGTACGCCGCCAGCTCGCGCTCGACCTGCCTGTCGCCGGTCTCGTTGACCCACCAGGGCCATTTCACCCGGCCGCACGGCTCGCCGACTCCGGCGAACCACTCCCTCAGCTCGTCGAGGCTCACCGGGGAGTGCCCGTTGGCATCGCAACCGACGTCGTAGCGCAGAAGGCCCTGCTTGCGGTTGAACTCGTTGTACGCGCCGCCGCTGCTGTGGATGTGCCCGTGGAGGTGCCACGATCCATGGCTCATGCCCTGCCAGTCGGCCATGGGGTAATGGCTCAGGACGATCTTCTGCCCGTCGATCTTGAGCACGCAGATCGGCGGCTCCACGGTGAAGGCGCCCGCGACCGCCGGCTGGGTCCAGTCCTTGTCGTGGTTTCCCGGGACGAGGTGGATGCGCCTGCAGGCGATCCGCTTGCGCAGCCCGTAGGCGTCCTGGGCGGTCATCTTGAATGAGAAATCACCCAGGATGTAGAGCTCGTCGTCCACGGCAACCCTGCCGTTGATGCTGTCGACGATGGCGTCGTTCATCTGCCAAATCGTCTCCCACGGGCGGTCGGTGAACTTCAGCACGTTCTCATGCCCGAAGTGGGTGTCGCTGGTAAACCAGATCATATTTATGTCTCCTTCTGTCGCTAAAAAACGTTCTCCTTCGAGGTCAGGAGACGTTTTATGAGCGACATGAGGTGCATATCCCTCATGTTTCAAGCTCCAATCTGTCGGGTTTGCCCAACTAAAAGTTTACGCCCACGCGCCCACGCGCGAACAGGATTCGATTTTTGAAATATGGACGAATTCCTCGTCAGAAGGGTAGAATGGTGCCGACGGCAGCCCAAGTTGTAGTGAGCTGGGCAGAGCCGTTGCTTAATAGAGTTAGGTCATCGTCTTAGCGACGGTGGCCTTTCTTTTTGGGCTTCGAGCCCTGCTTGAGTGCCTTGGAAAGGCCGACAAGGGCCGTGAGGAGCGAGACCGTAGCGGTCAGGAGCTTCACGAGCTCGGTGAAATCGGTCATGGGCATCACCTCCCATCGAATGGAGGGCTCTGCCCGGCACGAGGGCTGCCGACAGCAAGGACGATTCTATCAGAGCGGCTGACTCCCGCCGATCAATTCATACTCCTCACCCTCGCCGAATTGCGAGCATGAAAGAATCGGCACTGGATGGCAGCACGCTAGGGCACCGACGATAGGCTCTCCAAAACTAGCGAGGCGTGTCTCCGCGAGCGTAATCGCCTCGGTCGACCGCACGATCGACCTGCGGCGAGATGTCGATGTTGCCACCATGGGCTCGGCCTGCGGCGCGAACGCGGTCATCGCCAGCATCGGGAACGGCGCCGGCGTAACGGTTTCGAATCTCCCTTGCGTAACCGCGCCGGGCAAGAAGCTCATCACGAACCGCCGGATCCTCGAGCAGATCTTCATCGCACTTCGGTGCGATGAACTTAGGGAAGAGATTGTAGGCGACGCCCTTGCTCGCCTCTGCCTGCTCGACCCACGCCGAATACGCTTTCTTAAGCCGTTGAATGTAAATCTCGCAACGCCTCTCATAAGGAAGGGCTCGCTCGGCTTCCAGCACGTTATTTTTAAAGGCCGCCTCAAGCTGCTTGATCGCAAACCGCCCGTCAAGACGGGTCAGGTTGAAAGTGCATTTCGGATTGCCGGCCTCCTTGATATCGAGATCCGTCGCATAGACTCGGTTGTTCTTAATGAAAATCTCTACGCCCCATGAGGCAAGTAACTTTTTGAACTGCTCCATAGTCTTCGGGTGATAGTCGTTGATTGCAATATGGATCAACTCGCGCAAATTGTTTTTATAGCTGTACTCTCCCCGATCGACAATTTTCTTTTCAGTGTCGCGCGGCTGTCGGTCTCGAATCTTCGAGTTCTTCTTTCCCTTTTCGAGCTGAGCGAGATTCCAGGCCTTGTCCATTTCACGAACCCACGCAGCGCGTTCGTACTTTCCGCGACGCCCACCCGTCTCGCAACGCTTACCCGTCAAAAGATCCGTGCGGTTAATCGCCATATGGACCGCGTAACGTTTTCCCGCCTTATCGCTTTCCTCATGCAAGGCGACAATCACTTGTTGATGCGGGTAGTGTTTCGCAAGCCATTGCTCCGCGTAGGCCATACATGCATCGGGGGTCATCTTGCCTCCGTTGCAGCTGCACTCCTCGGGAAGAAACGCAAGAACCTGATGAAGCATCGTTATGTTCTTCGCGCCGGCACGCGCAGGCCTGTCGTGATGAAACATCTTCCGCGTCATAGCCATCTCGGAAAACCAGTACTTTCGGTTCGCGAGGTTCCAGCCGCCGCGGGCCAAAGCGTACTTTCCGTTAATGTACTTGCGCACGTTCTTCGCATAGCGCTCGGACGAAACACCTTTCTGCTTAACGACGGTCATTTTGATCACCGCCGACGAAATAGCGCTGTTCGAGTTCTTCGATAAAGAGAGTGACTTTGCGGGCGTTCTGGTAAACCTTTTCAAGCGTTCGGAAAACTGCCTTCTCGTTGTAGGCCGGAAGACCTTGCGCGTGCACGAAGTACATCAGCTGGTTGAGGTTCGTCCCCTCGCGATACAGCTCGTGATAGATTTTTGCGACCTGGCTCATATCGAAATCGATCATCTCGATTTTCCCGGCCAGCATCACGCGGCGGGCATACGCACTGACGGTCGTGCCGAGCGCATCCGCCTGCTTGCGAATCGCCTCGTGCTCGCCATCGGTGACTTTGACGTAAATAACCGCCGAGCGCTTTTCGTTCGAATCCTCTGAAACGGTTTGCAGCTTTTTGCTACGGCCACCGTTCTTATTTTTGGAAATGGCTAGATCATCGAACGATTCATTCCAATGAATCAGTGCATAGCGAATGAATTCGGCTTTCGTCATGCCCGCCTTTTCTGCCAAAGCGGAAAGCGTTTCGTATTCTTCAGAAGTGAGTGTCGCCTTAACGGTGTACGGACGTTTGCAACTCATCATTCATGCCCCCAGGAAAGCAGAGCGAATCGGTGAGGCCACCGATTCAAAACCGATATGAGATTGCTTTCCTTTTTAGGAGCGACTGACGTCGCGCCGATTTTTGAAGTGACGCCGTCGCTTCCCTTAGAGAAATGAAGGCGAACTTCATTTCTAACTTTATCGCCGTGTGAGGTGTTAAACAAGATGTGTTGGCAGATAAAGGGGGCGAGTATGGCCCCATTTATCTAGCCCAACACCAATCTTGCAATCACCGGGACGGCGATTGGGCGAAGCGTAGCGTAGACACGAAATGAGAGGCCTCGTTTCGAGCGAAAGGCTTCGCGGTGTCGTAGTGTCAGCGGAGACCGTGAGCGGAAGCGAATTTTTAACGCGAAGGATGCTGAGTGTTAGAAATTCGCTGTAGCGGACTCCGGGCGAGGGCTGGAGCAAGTTGATGGAAGACCTTACCGATTTGCGGAAGGTTTTGCCCGAAGCATCCGGCACCGCCGAATTCTTTTGGAACGGCCTCTCGTTTGATTGCTTTCCTATCGTTTGCTCCCAGACTGGGCGTCTAAAAAAGGCGGCCGAACCGGCCGCCCGCAAATTAACATTTACCAAATGTAAGAGGAGAGGAACGATGTACATTACTCCCAGTGACCGGCGACGTCGACAACCCAATGTTGTCCCGTAGCCTGCTGTTCATAATGTCCTTGGTCCTCAGAGGTGGTATACGAATCATTGATTGCAGAACCGCCGTTAGGATGCTGCGCATCGCCAAAAGTAGCGTGAGCGTGAGCGTCCATTTCGGCTGCAGATCCAAATGCTGCGTGGCATGCACTGCAGATCCAACGTTCATGGCGCGTATAAACCACATTCGGCACCCAGACCTGGCTGTAATCTGTCTCCCAGTGGCCCTGCTCGGCAACCCACTTCTTCTGGCTGCCGCCGTTGGAAGAGGAATTGTTGCTGCCGGAACTCTGCGAATTGCCGGGATTCTGCTTGGACTGGGAGGAATCGCCCTTGCTGTCCGACTTCGAGGAATCGGAAGACTTGTTATCCTCCTTCTTGGAGTCATCGGACTTCTGGTCCTTGTCGTCGGATTCTTTCTTCTCCTCGTTCTTGGTTCCAGAGGTTTGCGCCGCCTTTTCTTCGCTTGGCTTCTTTTTGTCTTTATTCTTTACCGCTGTGGCGGCCCTTTCCGTAGAGCCGCTTCCTTGCTTTGCAACGCTGGCACATCCAAGTTGAGGTGCCGAAAGGCACACCAGAAGCGCAACGATAATAGCCTTTGTTCTCACACCGATCTCCCTGTCCATGAAACCAGGCGTTGGACACTAGCCGATATCCAACGCCCGACTCGCTTTTACATCTGCTCGCGGCGCTTCTTCCGGTCGAGGAAGACGCCGGTCGCCACGAGGACGGTACCGCCGATGACGAACGTCTCGCCGATGAGTCCCGCGCGGTCACCGGTCTGGGCGAGGCTGCCGGTCTGGGCGGTATCCGTGCCGGCGAGGTGCTTCGGGCTGTATGCCGCCTGCTGCTTTGCGACCTCCTCTGCCTCCTGTCGTGCGATCTCATCGGAAAGCTTCTGCTCCGCTGCGATGCGGTCGGACTTCGCCAACTCGTAGGCGGCGAGTGCCGCATCATAGCCGGGCTGGAGCTCGTCCACCGCGGTCTGCTTCTCGTCCAGGATGGCCTTGGCGGGCGCGACCTTGGCACGTGCCTCGACTGCTGCGGCGAAAAGCGCGTTGAGGGCGTCATCCGCGTTCGCGTCACGGCCGGAAGCGATCGCCGCGCCGGCATCGATGGAGTTCAGCTTCGACAGCTTGGCGTCTGCCTGCGCCTTCGCCTGTTCGGCGGCGGAGACCAGGGACTCGGCGGCGCCGGCGGCTGCCTTCGCGGCATCGAGTTCGACCTTGGTGTCATTGACGGCCCTTACTGCATCCTGCTCGCGCTGCTGTGCCTCTGCGAGCTTCGCGGCAAGACCGGTGAGGATGTCGAGGTTCGACTGTGCGTCCTCGAGATCGGTCTGGGAGCCGGTAAGCCTGTCGGCGGCAACGCCGGTGTCGGTCTTTGCGGCATCGACGGCACGCTGGGCATCCGCGAGGGCGCGTGCGGTGGCGTCCGCCTTTTGCTCGGCGGCGGCGAGGACGGTCGCTTTCTCGACCTGATCGGCTGCCGCCGCGTCATGGACGCTCTTTGCGGTATCGACCGCCTTCTTGGCGTCGGCGACGTCCTGGAAGAACTTCGCGAGGTCGGCGTTCGCATCGTCCACGCCCTGCTGCTTAGCAGCGGTGTCCGCCTTGGCGGAATCCAACTTAGACTGTGCGGTCGTTACGGCTGCGTTGGCGGCATCAAAGGCGACCTGCTTCTGCTGGACGGTCGACTTTGCCGTAACGACTGCCGCGTTGGCGGCATCGAGGCTCGATTTCGCCGCATCCAACCCAGCTCGGGCATCCGTGACGCCCTGCTGCTTGGCGGCGAGATCGGCCTTTGCGGCATCGACGGCACGCTGGGCATCGGTGACGTCCTGCTTCGCGGCATCGACGTCTGCCTGTGCGGAATCCGCTGCGACCTGCTTCTGCTGGACGGTTGTGGCGGCGCCGGCGGCTGCCTGCTGCTTGGATGCGAGATCGGCCTTGGCTGCGTCGAGTGCGCTCTTGGCGTTCTTGAGACCGTTGATATAGGAGATCAGCTTCTGCTCGTACTCGTCGACGGAGATGGGGTTCGTGTTCCAACCGGAGCCGGACCAGCCGGAGATCTCTGCGGTGTAGCACTGCGTCTGAAGCCCGGACATGGTGCCCTTGGTGCAGGTTGCCATTCCCATAACGGCGAGTTCGGGATTGATGATGTTCATGTAATGGCCGACGGTGCCGCTGCTGCCGTTCTCCCAGCGGCAGTTGTCTGCAATCCAATGGTTGATTGCGACGCCGTTCTTTGCATAGAAATCATAGGCATCCTTGCCGACAAGACCGGTGACTCCATAAAGGGCCTCCGTTGCCTTGTCGAAAAAGCCCTTCTCCTGCTCGATCCACTGCCCACTCGGATCGATTCCGTAATTCCATGCCAGATTTTCGGCAAAATCATATTGACGGGCATGATCGAGCACGGTGTCGCTGTAGTTGGCATCCGCAATGGCACCGGCGATGAGCTTGTAGGTGACATGGAGCTCGGACAGGCCGACCGACTTGCGGTAGTCGTTGACGGACTTCATCCACCTGATCGCATTGAGCATGTTATCAAGGGACGTGGCGTCCTTGGAGTTGCCGACTTCGGTCTTTCCGGCATATTTGGCGTTCAGGATGATGTTGACTGCGTCATCGGCACCCATGGCACGGAAGAAGCCGATGGCTCCCTGCTTGAGCTGCGCGTCGGCGGAATCGAGTTTCGCCCGTGCCTCGTCGACCTTCTGCTGGGCGGCGGTCACGGCAGCGTCTGCGGTATCCTTCGCCGCCTTGGCGTTCGCGAGCTCTACGTCGGCGGCCGCCTTGGCGGACTCAGCGTCCTTGACAGCCTGCTTCGCGGCATCCAGCTTGGAGATGGCGTCGACGTTCGCCTGCTTGGCGGCATCGAGGTCGGCGTTCGCGGCATCGAGTGCGGACTGGGCGGCGTTCACACCGGATTCGGCATCGGCCGCGGCCTGCTGCTTTACGGAGAGGGACGCCTGGGCATCATTCAGATCGGCCTGTGCCGTTGCCGCAGCGGACTGTGCCTGCTCGAGCTCGGACTCGCACTGGGACTGTGCCGCTCGTGCGGCGGCGAGGGCTGCCTCTGCGTCCGCGACCTTCTGTTTTGCCGCATCGTACTCCGGACCGCTGGCACCTGCCTCCGCTGCAGCGAGGTCGGCTTTCGCCTTCTCGTAGGCGGCGCTGGCGGCTGCGGCCTTCGCATCCGCCGCGTCCTTGTTCTGCTTGGCTGCAGCGAGGACAGAATCGGCGGCATCCTTTGCAGACTGGGCCGCAACCAGCTTGGACTGAGCATCGGCAAGCGTCGTGTTGGCGTTGTTAAGTTCGGCCTGTGCCCTGTCCACGGCAGCCTGGGCGTCACGCACGGCCTGCTCGGCGGCACTGATTGCCTCCGGGGTGGCGCTTACGGCATCTGCCTTGGCTTTATCGAGGGCATCCTTGGCATTCTGGGCCGCCTTGATGGCGGACTGGTACGCTTCGTCCTTCTCGGATGCATCTGCCTTGGCGTCTGCGAGACCCGCCTTCGCCTGCTCGAGGTGCTTGCCGGCGGCATCGGCGGCGTCCTTGCCCTCCGCGACCTGACGGGCGTACTCGTCCATTGCCGCACGGTCGGCTGCCGTACCGGCGTTGACTGCAGAATCGTAGGATGCCTTGGCCTGGTCGCGGGCGGAAGCCGCCTCGTTGTAGGGGCCGGCGACCTCATCGTAGGATGCCTTGGCGGCGTCCTCCTTCGCCTTCGCCTCGTCGACTGCCTCTGCAGGTCCGCGATGGTCTGTGCGGCGGATTTCGCGCCGGCACCGGATGCCGCGCCGGCGTGGGCGGCGATCGGCGACATCACGGCGGGGTGCTGCGTGCCCCCGTCACCGGTCTGGGCGAATGCCGTGAACGGTGAGATGAGGCTCGATCCGGTCATGGCGGCCATGGTCGCCGCGGTGACGGTCAGACGCGCGATCCCCTTCGGAGTGTGAATCTTTTTGCTTGGCAGTGCGGCGAAGTGATCGCCACCGGCAGCGAAATGCTTTCCCTGAGTCATTGTGCTGTTCCATTCCTTTTCCGTGCCCTATCCGACTGGGCATCAGAACTCTTTCCAATAAAGGTAATTATGCGCCTTAACAGGGATTGTTGTATATAGTCCGTTGGCATAAATACAACAATCCATGACTCTTTTTGTCATGGATACGAAGACGCTTCAGAAATCATTCGGCATGAGATGCAAAGAGCTCCGCGCTGGACTCGGGTACAGCCAGGAGCAGTTCGCCAATTTGATTGAGATGGATCGTTCCTACTACGCGAGCATTGAAGTCGGACGAAGAAATGTCAGTCTTTCTAACCTCTCTAAAATTGCCAATGGATTCAACATATCAATTGCTGCACTTATGACTGGTGTCAGCGATAAATCGGATTAGTCCATCAATCAGCGAACGAAGTGAGCGAATAAATCGGCGGCGTAGCCGGCGGCAAGGACACGGTACGTGGCCGCGCAGCGAGCTTCGCGAGCGAAGGGGGACAGCATCGCTGTCCCTATCTTTATCGACGGCTTAGTCGGCGGCAAGGACACGGTACGTGGCCGCGCAGCGAGCTTCGCGAGCGAAGAGGACGGCATCGCCGTCCCTATATCTTTATAGTATATTTCTCTATTAATTGGTTTCACCAAAATGGGTATTGCGCAAGCTTCTGAACAGGCGTTTTTATCAAAAACTCAAAGCAGCCGAATCATCAAAATGGTGAAATTTTTTACCCAAATTGAGGAAGCGCTTCACCAAAATGGAACCGACTAACGGCTGTTGAAAACTTTTTATCCCCAAAATGGTGATTTCCTGTTTTCAGTGGAAAACTCGGTAAGTTAAATTATTTACTTACCAGATTTACAAACAAAAGCAGTTCTTAACCCTAAAACCAGAACAGGTCAGAAGCAAAATTAACTCCTGACCTGCGATTTTTCTGGTGCCCCCGGGCGGATTCGAACCGTCGACACCCGCTTTAGGAGAGCGGTGCTCTATCCCCTGAGCTACGGAGGCATGTTGTACTAGTGTAGCAGATTTACACGTTGTGATGCAGCGTGTAGCCACTCTTCGAAGTTGCGGTGGAACAGCCCTCCGGAAAGTGCGTCCCACTATCCAGGCAAATTCTGGGTCAGACTTTCCCCATGGGACCTCGCTGGGAAACTGTGTCCCAGAATTTCGACTCGAAACGGGACACGGTTTCCCAAACGGGCCCGTTCCGGAAACTACATCCCGCAATCGGCACTCGAACCGGGATGCACTTTCCCGATCGAGCCTCATGGGAAACCGCGTCCCACTTTAGGGGGGCGCTCTTTAATGGCTAGTTGCCTTTGTGGAAAAGGTTCTTGATGACGGAGGGGATGCTCTTGGCGCCCTTGGCCGTCACATCGATAAAGTCGGGCGAACGAACGAGCTTGTCCTCGTCAATGTACTTACGCACCGCGCGAAGCGTTTCCTTGTCATTGCGCGTCGAAAACGTAAAGTGGCCATTCTCTTTGGTAAAGATGGCAAAACGCGTAATCTTCTTGGTGCCGCGCAAAACCTCGGCGGCAATATAGTCGACCTCGTCCCACGGGATTTGGATATAATCCTCGGGATTGCGCTCGTTATAGTACTCAAACGCCTTATTGCCCACCATCACGTTACCGTGACTGGTAAGCCCCATCAGGCAGGTTGCCGGCGTTGCCAGATCGACCGTGCTGTTCTGAGATTGCGCCATACGCGCCTCGCCCTCCAAATAAAACAATCGGACCGCATCCAGTGTACCCACCGGGTGCGGTCCGTTTCAATGGCTCAAAAGCCCTTGCCTAGCAACTCTCGGTCTTAAGCCGAAGCGTGCTTACATGAAGCCGCAGACGCGACCGATGATGCCGACGGCGAAGAGAGCCAGGATGATGACGATCGGGCTGACCTTCTTCTTGAGGAGCTTGCAGACCAGAAGGGTCAGGCACACGGCGGCAAGGCCGGGGATGAGCTGATCGAGGTTGGCCTGAAGCGTGGTGACCTTCACCGGGTCGAGTGCGTTGGCACCGACAGAGCTGTACATCGTCAATGCCTGCTTGATGCCCTCAGAACCGGCGGGCAGGTTGACCCAGTCGATATAGGCGCCAGCGGACTGCGTGACCTTGGAGACGACCGGGGTGAAGGAGATGGACACCCAGCGCTCGACCAGGGCGCCGATGATGAACATACCCAGGATGGAAGCACCCTCGGTGACCTTGCCCATCAGACCGCCGGAGAGGTCCTTGGCGATGGAGGAGCCGACCTTGTAGCCAAACTCCTGCGTGTACCACAGGAAGGCGTAACGGATGATGTTCCACGCGAAGAAGAACAGCAGCGGACCGGCGATGCTGCCGGACAGGGCCAGGGAAGCGCCCAGTGCACCCAGAATCGGGCGAAGGGTGAACCAGAAGGCGGGGTCGCCGACGCCGGCGAGCGGGCCCATCATACCGACCTTGACGCCCTGAATGGCGACATCGTCAATCGGAGCACCGTTGGCGCGCTCCTCCTCGAGGGCGAGGGTAACGCCAATGACGGGGGCGGAAACATAGGGGTGGGTGTTATAGAACTCCAGGTGGCGCTTAAGAGCGGCAATCTGGTCATCCTTGCTGGTGTAGAGCTTCTTGATCGCAGGGATCATTGCGAAGCACCAGCCGCCGTTCTGCATACGCTCGTAGTTCCACGAGCCCTGAAGGAACTGATGACGGAAGCAAACCTTCTTACGGTCAGCCTTGGTGAGCTGAATCTTGTTCTCTGCCATATGTATCACTCCCCTCCTACTCGTAATCGTTCAGAATGTCGCCGAGCGGGTCACCGGAGCCACCGCCCATGCCGCCACCCTGCTTGGCCAGATCCTTAAGGCCAAGGTAGATGAGGGCAAGGGAGATGCCGATGAGGCCAAGGGCGATCAGCGTGAGCTGAGGGATGGCAGCAAGGACAAAGCCGAGGATGAAGAACGGCCAGGTCTCCTTGGTGGCCATCATGTTGATGACCATGGCGTAACCGACGGAAGCGACCATGCCGCCGCCGACAGCCATGCCGCCGGACAGCCAATCGGGCATAGCGTTAAGCGCGTTGGTAACGGCCTCGGCCGGGATGATGCACAGAAGTACTGCCGGGATGGCGATACGAACACCCTGCATGAGGATGCCGGCGTACTGCCAACGCTCGATGCCGGCGAAGTCGCCCTTCTCGGCGCAGGCGTCCATGGCGTGAACCATAGCGGTAGCCAGGGTACGGCAGATCATGGTCAGGAACAGACCAGCGACCGACAGCGGGACGGCGACGGCGATGGCGGCGGTAACGGCCTTGGCCGAATCGGTGGCGCCACCGTTGAGGGCGAGCACCATGATGATCGAAGAAGCGACCGAGGCCAGAGCGGCGTCAGGCGCGACGGCGGCGCCGACGTTAGCCCAGCCAAGGGCCATCATCTGGAGCGAACCGCCCAGGAGGATGCCCTCCTGAAGGTGACCGGTTACGAGACCGATAAGCGTGCATGCCACGAGCGGCTGATGGAACTGGAACTCATCCAGAATGCCTTCCATACCGGCAAGCAACGCGACAATCGCAACAAGCAGAATAGTGATTGCAGACATGTATCGGACCCTCCTTTACTATGCTTGAGCGGCCAGTTCGGCCTTAGCTTTCTTCAACATGGCGTCGAGATCCTCGGAGGAATCCGAAGGAACCTTGCGGACCTCGAACTTGACGCCCTTGGCCTTGAGAGCCTCGATGGTCTTGACATCGTCATCGCCCATAGCGACAGCGTTAGTGACGACGACCTTGCCCTTGGAGTGGGCCATGGAACCGATGTTGGCTTCCTTGATGTCGACGCCGGCCTCGATGGCCCTGAGCAGATCCTGCGGGTTCTCGAACAGCAGCATCGCCTTGGTGTCGCCAAAGCGCGTGTCCTTGACGACCTCGGCCATCTTCTTGATAGGCACGACGTTGGCGTGGACTCCCGGAGGGGCAGCCTGCTCGATCATGGTCTTGCGGAGCTCGTCGTGAGCAACGCCGTCGGAGACCACGATGATGCGGTTGGGGTTGATCTGCTTGGTCCACGTGGTGGCCACCTGACCATGCAGCAGGCGCGTGTCGATACGGACGTGGGCGATCTTGATGTGCCCGTCGCCGATCACCGTTCCCGGAGGAATGGCACCCGCAGGAGCAGCGGCGGCCGCAGCCGGCTTCTTCTCCTCGGGCTCCAGAGACTCGGGCTTGACGCGCACGCCGGCCTTAGCCTCAGTCACGAGATGTTTTGCGATCGCATGTGCAGTGTTCTTTGCGTCAAAGCGCTGCGAATATGCCTCGATGAGCATAGGCAGGTTGACACCGGTGACGATAGCCCAGGAATCGTGGCCCTCGATGAGCCCGCTGATCTGGTTGAACGGCGTGCCGCCCCACAGATCAACGAGGAAGAGCACCTGCTCCTGGTCCTCGAAGGAAGCGATTGCCTCCTCGACCTTGGCACGGAAGTCGTCGGGGCCCATGCTCGGCTCGAGCGAGACCACGGCAACAGACGGCTGATCGCCAAAGACCATCGAGCCCGTCTGCTTGATTCCAGCCGCCAAGTCACCATGGCTAGCAAGAACAATACTTACCATCACATAACCTCCTTTTTGTCTACGTAATTCCTACACGACAGTTATGGAGTATAGCTGCAAATACAGCAGAATTGTTTGAAAAACTGCAAAAGGTAGCATTATTTGTTTAAACGTCTTAATTTGTTACAAGTTGATTACATTCCAGCATCATTGGCTGATCTGCCGCTGATAACTGATACCCAACCAATACTTACACGACGGATATGCGCATGCTGTCATTATTACCGCTTTTAAACAGATGCAAACGTGCTGAGACTGAGGCTATTTCGTTTAAACAGCTATGCCTTGACTAATGGCGAGCGATATGCTCTAGCAAAGTAGTTATTGGGGACGTTCTTAAATGGCTAGTCATTGGGGACGTTCTTTTTCGACTAGTCGTTTAAGAACGTCCCCAACGACTAAGTTAGGCGATGTGGAGGGGGTTGGCGGCGTCGACGGCATCGGATAGGCCGTCGGGGGCAGCGTCTGTCGGGTCCTCGTCGGGGGTCTCGATCTGCTTGATCATGACCTCCTGGCCCTGCAGCAGATAGGTCTCGCCGCTACCGCAATGGGGGCAGGTCTTGCCGTGCTCGACCGTCGCGTAGTCGCAGCCGCACGCCTCGCAATGCGTCACGGCCTCGACAGGCTCCACAATAAGCTCCGCGCCCTGCGTGATAGGCTTTTTATCTGCCGCCCAGCGCCAAGCATCAAGCAGCAGATCGGGAACGACGCCCGAGACCTCGCCCAGGAGCAGCGTCACGTTCGAAACGCGACTCACGCCATTGGCGCGCGCCACATTCTCGACATCGCGAATGATGTGATAGACGATTCCTAATTCATGCACTTTTTCTTCCGCCGTTCTAACGAACGGCGGTCGACTTGACGCTGCGCGAGCCCCAGACGGACGATCTGCCTTTCAATCGTCGGGCATGGGCAAAAGCCCTATGCCCTCCTCTTTCAAGGCACCTCGCCACGCCTGGGACTCGCTCGCTGTCCAACCGTTCTCTGCGCCGTTCTCTTGTTTGTTGCGTTTTTTATTTCTTCCCAAATTTGATTTTGATCGCACGCTTCAAAGCGTACTTGCCCAGGCTGGGGAGCTTTTGCTCGTATTTGACCATCGTGGAGCACTCGGGGCGATCGCGATCCAGATGGATGGCATCGAACGCGCACTTGGTGGTGCACAGGCCGCAGCCGATACACTTGTTGGGGTCGACGATCGAGGCGCCGCAGCCCAGGCAACGGGCGGTCTCGGCGCGCACCTGCTCTTCGGTAAAGGTCTCGACGTACTCGCTAAACGGCGCGGCCTTCTCGCGCTCGCGGTCCACATGGGCAACCTCGCGGCTCGCGTTGTCGTAGCTCTCAATCACAACATCGTCGCGGTCAAGCGCGGTGTAGCGGCGCTGGTTGCGGCCGATGGTGAGCGTGGACCCCGGCTGCACAAAGCGATGGATGGACACGGCGGCCTCGTGGCCGGCGGCGATGGCATCGATGGCAAAACTCGGACCGGTGTAGACGTCGCCGCCCACAAAGATGTCTGGCTCGGCGGTCTGGTAGGTCTGAGGATCGGCAAGGGCACCCTGACCGCGGCCAAGCTCCACCTTGGAGCCAGCCAGCAGGTCGCCCCACACAATGGACTGGCCAATCGACATGACGACACGGTCGGCATCGACACGACGCAGATCGTTCTCATCGTACTCGGGCGCAAAACGGCCCTCGTCGTCAAAGACACGCGTGCAGCGCTTGAAGGTGATGCCGCGCACATGACCGGCCTCGTCCAGGTGAACCTCCTTGGGGCCCCAACCGCAGCTGATGTGCACGCCGTCCTCGATGGCCTCGCGACGCTCCTCCTCGCTGGCGGGCATCTGGGCCTCACTCTCCAGGCAGAACATCTCAACGTGCTCAGAGCCCAGACGGCAGGCGTTGCGCGCGACATCGATAGCAACGTTGCCGCCGCCCACCACAATGGTGCGGCCGGGCAGCGCGTCGATCTTGCCGCTGTTAACCTCGCGAAGGAAGTCGACGGCCACGGTCACGTCCTCGGCATCCTCGCCCGGAATGCCGGCAAGGCGGCCGCCCTGGCAGCCAATGGCAACGTAGAAGGCCTTAAAGCCCTGCGCGCGCAGCTCGTCGAGCGTCACGTCGCGACCGACTTCCACGCCATAGCGGAACTCGGCACCCATCAGGCGAATAACCTCGACCTCGGCCTCGATAACATCCTTCTGCAGCTTAAAGCTGGGAATGCCATAGGTGAGCATGCCGCCCGGGCGCTCGTTTTTCTCGAACACGACGGGCTTGTAGCCCTTCTCGGCCAGGTAGAAAGCGCAGGACAGACCGGCCGGGCCGGCACCGATGATGGCGATCTTCTGGTCGAAGCCGCCGGCACGCGTCGGCGTCACCACGGGCGGGACATAGCGAGTCGCGGCGTCCAGATCGCGCTGGGCGATAAACTTCTTGACCTCGTCGATGGCCACGGCCTCGTCCACGCGACCGCGGGTGCAGGCATCCTCACAGCGGCGGTTGCACACACGGCCGCAGATAGCGGGCAACGGGTTCTCGCGCTTGATGAGCGCCAACGCCTCGTCATAGCGACCCTGAGCCGCGAGCTTCAAATAGCCCTGAACGGCAACATGCGCGGGGCAGGCCGTCTTGCAGGGAGCGGTGCCGGACTCATGCGTCTCGATGCGGTTGTCGTTGCGGTAGTTGGGCGACCACTTGGTGTGGTCCCACTTGGTGGCATCGGGCAGCTCCTGACGCGGATACTCGGGCACCTGTCCGCCGGCCTTTTTGCTGCAGAGCTTCTGGCCGAGCTTGGCTGCACCAGCCGGGCACACCTCAACGCAGCGACCGCAGGCCACGCACTTGTCCTTCTCGACCTTGGCGACATAGGCCGAGCGCGACAGGTTGGGTGTGTTGAACAGCTGCGAGGTGCGCAGGGCGTAGCACACGTTAACGTTGCAGTTGCAGATGGCGAAAATCTTGTTCTCGCCGTCAATGTTAGTGATCTGGTGCACAAAGCCGTTGTCCTCGGCCTGGCGCAAGATGTCGTAAACCTCATCGCGGGTCACGTAATGGCCACGATCGGTCTCGACCACGTAGTCGGCCATATCGCCCACGGCGATGCACCAATCTGCCGGGTCGTCGGCGCAGCCCTCACCCATCACGCGACGGCTCGCGCGGCAGCTGCAGGTGCTAGCGGCATACTTACCTTCGTATTTGTCGAGCCAATGCTCGATATGCTCGATCGGCACCGAGGTGCTCGCGGCATCGATGGCCTTCTCGACCGGAATGACATGCATGCCGATGCCGGCACCGCCGGGCGGCACCATCGGCGTGGCCTTGGACAGCGGTCCCTTGGACGCCTGCTCAAAGAACTTGGCATAGACCGGATGCTCCTCGAGCTGGCTCACGCGCATGTTGAGGAACTCGGCGGAACCCGGCACCAGCATGGGCAGCACCCACTGCTTGGCGCGCTCGGGGTTTTCCCAGTTGTACTCGAGCAGACCCGTGTAGCTCATGTCGTCGAGCATTTTTTCGATATCGGCCTCGGGCATGCCGGTGAGCTTGACCATCTCGGGCAGCGTATAGGGACGGCGCATCTTCATCTTGCAGAGCACTTCGGCCTGCTCGTCGGTTGCGGCCTCGGCAAACGACCAGTACTCGTAGCCCAGCAGCTCGTCGCGGTGCAGCAGGCGGTTGGTGCAGTGCTCACACAGTTTGACGATGGCCTCGCGCGGATGCTCCGGTATCGGCGGCACGAACTCCGCGCCGATATCGGGCTCGGTATAGCTAATCCCCGGTCCGTTGAGAATCATAGTCGTCCCTTCTCTTGCCACAGCCCGGCGAGACCGCGGCGCCCCTCTTTGTACGGGTTCGACATGCCCCCATGCCGTTCACCCGCTATTGTTGACATTGTGTCAAAAACAGTATTGACGAACCGTCAACAATATTCAAGACTGTTAGGCGAACGGTCGGGCCCAAACGGATGAAAGGCGGCAAAACATGGGCAACAACGCAGCAGATATCTCTGTGGTCGATGCCGTCCCCGCATCCGATAGCGCGGCAAAACGCCTGACGGGCGACGAGCGCCGTCGCGAGATCCTCGCCGCTGTGCGCGCCGTGAGCGCCGAGCTTGGTGTGTCCCATCTTTCGGTATCGGCCGTGACCAAGCGGGCTGGCTGCACGCGTTCGCTGTTCTACCACTACTTTGCCGATATGGATGCCGCCGTCACCGCCGTTATGGACGAGGCAATCGACGGCTTTATCGCCGAGCTCGAGCAGTGGAACGCCAGCCGCACGGTTGGCGACATCGAAGGCGCACTCGACACCGTTGCTCCGCTCTTTAAGCGCCTGGTCGTGAGCGGCCACGAGTTGCCGAGCACGCTCACCTCGAGCAGCGGCGCGCTCTACGGCGGCTTTTTGCACAACGTGGTCCAGCGCGTGGCGCAGTATATCTGCGATACCACCGTGGTGGATTTTGTCGCCCATCACGAGCTACGCATCGACCATGTCTACGAGACGTTCTACACCCTCATCATGGGGCTGCTGATGTATATCCGCACGCACCCCGATGTGCCCGACGAGACAGTCAAGGAAATCATCGCCTCGACGCTCCATATCGAGGGCTATACCGCCAAGTATCAGGAGTGCAAGCCCCAGAACTGACGACATTTGGCCAAACTGCCCGCGATCAGAAGAGGGGCCGCGGGCTTGTGAAAGGAGAGCAGCATGCTGTTCGATGTTTGGGGTAGCAATACCCTTATCCACTGGGCCGGCTGGGCCATGGTCTTTATTGGCCTGATCGTGCTCAACGAGGTCGGCCGCCGCACCAAGTTGGCGTGGCTCCGCTGGCCATGACCATCTACTGCGTCGCTATCGCCATCGGCGTCTCACAGGGTGCCGAGTGGGCGCTCACCAACCCCACCCATGTGTACCAGAACAGCTGGTTCCACTACGCCAAGGTATACGCGGCGCTGGCCGGTTGCTGGGGCTTCATTGCCATTAAGTACCAGTGGGGCAAGATCGGCAAGGCGCATTGGTTCCGCGCGTGGCCGTTTGTGATCGTCGCCATCAACATCATGATCGCCGTCGTGTCCGACTTTGAGAGCGCCTATCACTTCTTTGTCCTGGGCGAGTCCACCTGGGTCACCTCCGAGGGCGCCACGCAGCTCGCCGGCTGGAACAACGTGTTCAACGGCATCGCCGGTATCATCAACATCTTCTGCATGACCGGTTGGTGGAGTGTCTACGCCTCTGAGGACAAGACCGACATGCTGTGGCCCGACATGACCTGGGTCTACATCATCGCCTACGACATCTGGAACTTCTGCTACACCTACAACTGCCTGCCCACCCACTCCTGGTTCTGCGGCTTTGCACTGCTGCTGGCGCCCACCGTCGCCGCCTTTATCTGGAACAAGGGCGGCTGGATCCAGAACCGCGCCTTTACGCTGGCTATTTGGTGCATGTTTGCCCAGGTGTTCCCGTACTTCCAGGAGGAGTCCATCTTTGTGACCCACTCCACGCTCGACCCCAGCGCCGCTACTGCGGTCTCGATCGCCGCACTGGTCGCCAACATCGCCGCGATCATCTACATCGCCTACCGCGCCAAGAAGCTCGGCCGCAATCCCTACAAGCAGGATGTCTTTGAGGGCACCAGCGATTGGGAGAAGGCTACCGCTCGCCGCGCCAAGGTGGATTACGCACACGCCGAGTAACGCGCTCGCTGCCGTCCGCATTTGGATGTAGGCGCGTCTCTTTGGCTCCGTAATCTCGCGTTATGCGCAGCCCCCGGAAAGCAATTCGTTTGCTTTCCGGGGGCTTTTTGCTGTCGCGCGTGCATTCATGCACATATTCACAATGTATCGCGCAGATAAAATCGAATTTCCGACTGCACGCCAGCTCTATGTGACCTTAATTTTGGGTACATTGTTGTCCCGATATTGAGCTTGGGGGATATATGGAAAATGAGACGAGGGGCCAAGAGGACGCGGCCCAAGATGCAGCGGCGTGCGCCGAGGCCTTGGAGAGCCTAGACCGGTTTTCGCTGGACGAAGTTGCGTTTGACGAGACAATCGTCGACATGCAGGACGCGGCGGGCGATGGCATACCGGATACGGGCGACGACGTCGAGGATGCTCGCGATGAAGCCGATGTCGAAAAAGGCGATGACGAGGGCCATGGCCAACCGGAACCCAACGCGGGAGATGAGACCTCCCTGCTTGGCGACTTGCCCGTCGACGAATCGCTCACCCGCGAGCTCCCCGGCTTGGGCTCTGCGCCAGTCGTCGACGAGACCATCGCCATGGGAGATATTCCCCTGCCGTCCGCTCCCTCGGCACACGAAGCCGAGGTTCGTCATCGTAAGATGTCGCCCAAGCGCCGCAATCTGATGGTCGCCGGCGTCGTAGCCGTCGCGCTCGTCGCCGGCGGCGCGGGCTATGCGGCTTGGAACGGATACCAGCAAGAGCAGGCCGCCGTAGTTGCCGCAAACGCCCATACCATGATGTCGGTGCAAATTGGCGTACATGCCGCGGGACTCGACTGCTCCACCGGCTCAAAGATCCCCGTGCAGGTGAGTGGCCAGGACTCCGACGGCTCTTCTGTGAGCGAAACGCTCTACGTTGACGAGCACGGCCGCGGCATCAAACTGCTGCCCGGCGATTACACGCTCTCCATCGCTGCCTCCCCCATCGCGGCCGACGGCACCATCTATACCGTCCCGACCACCAAGACGCAGGTCACCGTTAAGAGCGATGGACAGGATTTAAGTGCCCAGGCTGCCTTTAAACTCAAGGTGCCTTCGGCCGACACGGTAACCAACGACCAGATCGACGCCGCCGCCAAGTATGCCGAGGAAGGCGGCGCGAGCTCCGCCGCCACCGCCAAGGTGCTCCAGCAGGCGGCAACCGCGCGGCGCGACGCCGCCGTCAATGCCGTGAGCGCGCAAAAGGCACAGGCAGCCCGTGATGCCGACGCCCGTCACAAGGCAACCGACCTCTACCAGCTCGATATCCCCGTCGAATGGTACGGCAAGGTCGAGACTTGGCAAAATGGCAGCACGCTATGCATCTATCTTGCCGGCGACAGCGATACGCCGATTGTGACGCTCGTCGCGGTGCGCGAGGGCGAGAGCTTTACGCCCGATGAGGGCGATACGGTTTTGGGTGCGGCCAATCTAGGCAACGGTTATACCGTCTACGCCAGCGGCCCCGTCTATCCGTACGTGGTGCCCCAGACCATCAACGGGCGCACGCAGAACCCCGTGTCGACCTATCCCATGGACACAGCCATTGAGCTTGTCGAGCTTACGACCGGCAACCGCTACACCTACAGCCAGATCAAGAACGTACTGGTCGGCAAAGACGGCAAGGCCGACGCTGCCACCAAGCTCGAATGCGACTATCTCGCCCAGATTCTCCTACCAAGCATCAAGGCCCAGGACTAGCCGGGCGCATCATGGTACTCCCCAACCGTGATGAAGGGGCCAGGAGGTCCTGGCCCCACAGATCCGTAGATGATTAGGCAAGGAGCCACTTCCATGCGGGCACAGCGTGTACCACACCGTGTTCACATGGAATATCGGCCTGTTCATCCATAGTAACGATTACCGACTCGCCAAGATCAAACTGGGCCATCGAGGCATCGAGGGCTGCAATTTCGCGTTCGCGCGTTTTCTCGCTTGCCATATCCACACTCACCTGAGTCAGGCTATAAGCCTGCATGAGAAGTGCATCCCCAGCCACAAAGTCAACCTCATGGCTTTTATTCTTCTCCTTGACCAGTAGGCGGCAGACCGAACCGACCCGCACCGCAGGAGTCCTTCTTCTGAGCGCATTGAACACCGCAGTCTCGAGCCTCTGGCCCTGGTCCAATGCCGATGCGGGAGAGAATGCTCCAAACATCGCAGGATCGACAGCGTAGACTTTAGACGCAGACCGCGTATTATTTGCAAGTGAACGCGTAAACTCCGGCACAGAAAACAGCAGGTAGGCGTCCTCGTAATACTCAAGTAAGTCGCTGAGCGAATTACGACTGACGGGTATCTGCCTGCTCTTGAACTCGTTGTACACCTTGTTCACCGACAGCTCTCGTCCCGAAGATGCCATACACCGCGTCAGAAACAGTGAGGCCAAACGAGGGCTCTTGACGTCGTAACGCTCCACAACGTCCATAGCGACCGTTCGCGACGCATATTCCTGTAGCAGCTGAATCGCGTCTGCGGGCGTCTGCTCAAGTGTCGCGATGAATCCCCCTCGCTCGAGATATCCGACCAGATGGTGTCGGAGCAACGCTGCAGCGCTTGAGGAGAAGGGCGCGTTCGACTCAGGAACGCTCCCCGTCTTATATCGGACGTATTCCGAAAAACTCAACGGAAAAAGCTCTCGCACAAGAGAACGGCCCCTGAACTCGCTCTTAAGTTCTGAGGACAGCATCTTAGAAGAAGATCCCGTCACGTAAACGGTCGCCTTCTCCGTATCGACCACGCGTCGCAGAAACGCACCCCATTCGGGTATTTCCTGGATCTCGTCAAAGAAAAGGTAGGCGCCCTCGCCTCGAGCAGCAGGATATAGTGCATAGAATGTATCGAGCACGTCCGCTAGTAGCGATGGCTCATACGGACGCAAGCGCTCATCCTCAAAATTGAAATATAGCATCCGGTCAAGCTCGACGCCTTGGCCCTGAAGCCGCCGCATCTCCTGATACAAGCGATACGTCTTTCCACAACGACGGGCGCCCACAATCACATATACGATGTTGTCGCGCTTTGGCTCCTGCGGGTTGCCCAGATCAAGGTCGCGCTCAAAGACCTGCGGAATCCCCTGTTGCTCAAAGTCCTTTATTTTTTGAGCCACCAAGTCGTTGAATGCCATAATTCTCCAATCTTGCTCTCCTGCTAATCAAGATTATAACGATTCTTGATTAGCAGGAGAGCAAGATTATGCGTATCTTGATTAATGGATAAGCAAGTTTTCTATTAGTGGCCCCTCCCGGAGGATATCGAGCGGCCGAGGGGGGCAGGCATGAACGCCTCTAGCCGAAAACAAAGTAGCTAAAAAAGCCCCGTCCCAAATGAGCTACTTAACGCCAGGGGTCGGCTTCGAAGAGGGGCTCGCGCTCGGGGCGACGATCGCTATAAGGATCGTAGCCGTCGTCATCCTCGTTCTCGGCACGGATGTAGGGGTCGCGCGGCTTGGGCACAGGCTTGGGTGCAGGCTTGGGTGCGGCCGGCGCGGCGTTGGCGACCGGCGCATTCGTCTTGTTCTTGTCTATCATCTGCATATCTCCTTGCCATGCAATCGTGTTCAACATTATCGATTGTCGCACGAAAAAGGGCGGCGGACCCAATTGGATCCGCCGCCCTTGGCGTTTAGAGACGGCTGGCAGATTTTAAGGCATGTCCCATAAATCTACTCGGCGTCGGGGACCTCGTAGGTAGCAGACGGCGTGTTGTCGCACACGACGGTAAAGCCGCCGTCCTTGTCGGCATCGACCGTCACCTGATCGCCCTCGCGCACCGTACCGTCGATGATGGCGGCGGCGATGGCGTCCACGACCTCGCGCTGGACCAGGCGCTTGAGCGGACGGGCACCGAACACGGGGTCCAGGCCACCCACGGCGAGCATCTGCTTGGCCGCCGGGGTGATGGCAAGCGTCATGCGCTCCTTGGCCAGACGCGCGCGGACGTCGGCAAGCTGGATGTCGACGATCTTCTCGATCTGCGCCATGCCGAGCGGATGGAACACCACGATATCGTCGATACGGTTGAGGAACTCGGGGCGGAAGGTCTGAGCCATGGCGGCGTCGACCTGATGGCGCATCTCCTCCTCGTCCTTACCGGACAGATCGGCGATGGCCTTGGAGCCCACGTTAGACGTCATGATGATGATCGTGTTCTTGAAGGACACCTGGCGACCCTGGCCATCGGTCAGACGGCCGTCATCAAGCACCTGCAGCAGCACGTTAAAGACATCCGGATGAGCCTTCTCCATCTCGTCGAGCAAAATCACGGAGTACGGACGACGGCGCACGGCCTCGGTAAGCTGGCCGCCCTCGTCGTAACCCACGTATCCCGGAGGCGCACCGATCAGACGTTGGACGCTGAACTTCTCCATGTACTCGGACATGTCGATACGCACGAGCGCACGCTCGTCATCGAACAGGCACTCGGCAAGCGCCTTGGCGAGCTCGGTCTTGCCCACGCCGGTGGGGCCCAGGAAGAAGAAGCTGCCGATGGGCTTGTCCGGATCGGAGAGGCCCGCACGGCTGCGACGCACGGCCGCGGCGACAGCGGAGACCGCCTCGTCCTGGCCGATGACGCGCTTATGCAGCTCGCCCTCCAAGCCCTTCAGCTTGTCGAGCTCGCCCTGCATCATCTTGGAGACGGGCACGCCGGTCCAAGCGCTCACGACCTCAGCGATCTCATCGGAGGTCACCTGCTCGTTGAGGCCCTCGCCGTCCTGCTGCTTTTGCGCCTCGAGCGCAGCCTCGGAATCCTGAATCTGCTGCTGCAGGCCCGGAATCACGGAGTAGCGCAGCTCGGACGCACGGCCCAGGTCGCCGTTGCGCGTCGCACGCTCCTCTTCGCTCTTGGCCTCGTCGAGCTGTCCCTTGAGCTCCTGCACGTGGTCGATGGCGTTCTTCTGGTTGAGCCAGCCGGCCTTTTGCACGTTGAGCTTTTCTTGGACCTCGGCAATCTCTTGGCGCAGGGCCTCCAGACGCTCCTTGGAGGCGTCGTCGGTCTCCTTCATGAGCGCCTGCTCCTCGATCTGCAGCTGGGTGAGCTGACGCGTGGTGGCATCGATCTCGACCGGCATGCTGTCGAGCTCCATGCGCAGGCGGCTTGCCGCCTCATCAACCAGGTCGATGGCCTTATCGGGCAGGAAGCGGTCGGCGATGTAGCGATCGGAGAGGTCGGCGGCCGCCACGAGCGCGCTATCGGTGATATGCACGCCGTGGAAGATCTCGTACTTCTCCTTGAGGCCACGCAGGATCGAGATGGTGTCCTCGACGGTGGGCTCGGAGACCATCACGGTCTGGAAACGACGGGCGAGTGCCGCGTCCTTCTCGATGTACTTGCGATACTCGTCGAGCGTAGTCGCGCCGATTGCGTGCAAGTCGCCACGGGCAAGCGCCGGCTTCAGGATGTTGCCGGCGTCCATGGAGCCCTCGGTGGCACCCGCGCCCACGATGGTGTGGAGCTCATCGATGAACAGGATGACCTTGCCTTCGGACTTTTGGACTTCCTTGAGCACGGCCTTCAAGCGGTCCTCGAACTCGCCGCGGTACTTGGCGCCGGCGACCAGCGCGCTCATGTCGAGCTCGATGAGGTCGCGGTCGCGCAGGGTGCTCGGTACGTCGCCGGCCACGATTCGCTGAGCAATGCCCTCGACGATGGCCGTCTTGCCGACGCCCGGCTCGCCGATAAGCACGGGGTTGTTCTTGGTGCGGCGGGACAGAACCTGAATAGTACGACGGATCTCGTCGGTACGGCCGATGACCGGGTCGAGCTTGCCGGCGCGAGCCAGATCGCAGATGTTGCGACCGTACTGCTCCAACGCCTCAAACTGCGTCTTGTCCTCGGCAGACGTCACGCGGTCATCGCCGCGCAGTTCCTCGTAGACTTGCTCGATGCGCTCCTTGGTCACGCCGGCGCCACGCAGCACGCGACCCGCCTCACCCTTGTCCTCGGCAAGTGCCATCAGCAGATGCTCGGTCACCACAAAGCTGTCGCCCATCTTGGTGGCCTTTTTCTCGGCCTTCTCGATCACGCGAACGAGCTCGTTGGACAGGCCCATCTGCTGACCCTCGCCCGACACCTTGGGCGCATGGTCGATGGCATCTTGTGTGGAGCGTGCGAGCTGAGCCGGGTCGGCACCGATGCGCTCGATGATCACGGAGATATTGCGCTCGCCGGCACCGAGCAGGGCAGACAGCAGGTGGATCGGCTCCACCGCGCCGGCCTGTGCATCGGCAGCCGTGCTCATGGCGGTCTGCAGCGCCTCGCGCGACGTCATTGCTAGCTTATCGATTCTCATGGAATCACCTCTCTTGGGGCGGCCGCCCTACGGGGCGGCTTCACGTTGTTCGAGAAGTATTGTTGCCAGCTTTACGCGATCTTATACACAAATCTAAGTCTCTATATATAAGATTTTCTGAGTGAATTACGGATAGGGTACTGAGATGTCAGCCCGCCGCTGCCCAGGCGCGCTACCGTCTCGATCTGTAACATCTAGCAGCCATTTTTGATCCTAGATGTTACAGATCGAGACAGACCGAAAACCACCACAAAGAGGACAGGCACCTTTGTGGTGGTCGCGGTCTCTACTCCTTCGCCGAACCCGTACTTCCCGATTCGACGGTCCAGGGCATCTCATCCTCGAACAGCCATGTACGGGCAGACCCACTATCGCGTGCAGTCTGCGGGTCAGGCAAGCAGGTCTGTTTATAGGCATCTTGGATACACTGACCCATAAAATCGTTGAGCTCGGTCTGGTCGCCCTCCATGACATAGGCGACATCGCCGTCCATGATGTAGATGCCCGGACCCTCATTGCCCTCGTAGCCCGGATCGTACGAGACATCACATAACTTTGCGCCGTTTGCAGTGTCCAGCTCGATGGACGAGTGGCATCCGCCAACCATGTCGTTCGCTTTTGCCCGATAGGACGCATATCCGTACCAACGCTTAAATGTTTTGCCCTTGAGTAGCTCGGACGCCCTATCGATCAGGCTTGTATCCGTGGTATAGCGCATGGCCCCAAGCTGAATACGCGGATAATTGCTAATACCCAGCACAGCCGGCTGCTCATCAAAATCAACGGTAATGGTCTCGGGCTTGTCGTCGCCGGTCAGAAGTTCGACAGATTGAGTCACAGGCTTGACCACCGGCTCCGTCACCGCAGCAGGTAGAAATGCCATACCGACAGCGCCCGCGCCAACCACAGCGATCGCAAGCGCCAAGACAATCAATCCAATACGGGCAGAACGGCTCACGGCAAAACACCCCACAATGCAAACCTTCGCCACCTGCACTAATGATACCGCCAGCTAACACTATTACCAAAAGAAGCCGCGCGCTCCTCACCACCACAAAGGGGACAGGCACCTTTGTGGTGGTTTTCGACGCTAACGGTCGACCATCTCGCGCAATGAGATTAAACTTGAATTGCTCTCTGAACATATCCATTTCTGCCTATCCTCAACAGATCTTTGTCTCGAGGAGCGCATATGAAGCCGCCTCATTCCACCGGTCGCAACGTCATCGCCATTCTCGCCATACCCATCGTGATGCTCTTCCTTATCGTCATCACGCCCTTTTCCCTTGGTATCACCTCGCCCTTCGATTTATGCGGAATGGTCGACGCCGGCTCGCGTGCCACCTCGCTCTCCTTTATCTGTCGCGGCGTGTTTTACGAAGATGGAATTCCCACCGGAAGTTGGCAGTCAAAGTTGCCACTGCTCGGTCAGATCGACGGATGCTCCCCCTATTTCTGCCTTGGACCTCAGACGCTAAACTATCTAATCGACGACCAGCCACTCGACTCCATCACCCTCGCCTACGACTACGCACCAAACACCGATGAGCGCCACATGAACCAAGTCCTCGACAAGATGCTTGGACAGTGCGGGCTCACCGAGGAGGCCGGTCGAACCATCTATAGCAACCAGAAATTAAAGCGAACAGAACTCCGCCGTGTCGGAAAAATCAAAGGGCGAAACGGGGCCGCCTACTGGGATGCCTGGGCAACACGCGACAAGGGCGAATTCGGACACAGCACCTATATGGTCACTGTCTACACCAAAGACGGAATTAAGGACAATGTTGACGATTTCGCGTCCTCCAAACTCGGCATCCCCAAAACAACCAAACCCGTCAACCCAGATGAAATCCTGTAGAGCCGCTCATTAGAATGTCGCTCAACGTGCACACCGACATTGAGCTCACCCCCACCACCACAAAGGTGCCTGTCCCCTTTGTGGTGGTTTTCGACAAAAAGAAGCCGCCCCAATAAAAAGAGGCGGCTTCAAGCTCAGTCTTTTTTAGCGTCCCTCAAGACCCAACGAGAACGTCGCGGTAGCCCCGGCCACACCTTTCCCTCGGGCGACCCTCGCGAAGCGCGTGAGCACGAGGGAAAGGTGTGGCAGGGGCGTACAGCAGAGTTACTCGGCAGCGGCCTTGAACTTGTTGTAGTTGATCAGGCAGCCGGCCTTGACGATGGCACGCTCCTCTGCCGTCATATCGGCAATGTAGAGCTCAATCTGATCGACCGCACCATCGGCGCGCACCACGTAGGCGGCGATGTCCTTCAGGTCGCCATCGAGCGCGGCACGGATACCCGGCACAAAGACGTAATCGCCCACCTCAAAGTTGGGCTCGGCCTCCATCTGGAAGGGCACCATGCCCCAGTTCATCACGTTGGAGCGATAGCGCTTGGTGGCGTACTCGTGGACGATGTTGGCCAGGCCGCCAATTACGCGCTGGCAGCTCGCGGCCTGCTCGCGGGCGCTGCCGTCGCCAGGCTTCTTGGCGTAAATCATGGAACCGAACTCGGTCGCCTTGGCATCGGCCGCGACACCCGCGCCGGCCAGCGCCTCAAACACACCGGCAAGCTCGGCATCGAACGCCGCCAGGTCGCCCGCGGACTCGCCGGCAACGCGACGCTTCTCCACAGCGTCGACCTCCTTGGAGCGACCCACGTAGGCCGGGTCGCGGCGGCTCAGCGTAAACTCAGCCAGGCCCAGCGGGTTGGAGCGGAAGGAGCTCGTCTCGCCCGAGGGAATGAGCTCGTCGGTCGTGGTGACCGGGTCCATGATCTTGGAGCAAACCTTGAGCAGGATGTCGTCGCCGAGCGGCTCCATCGCGGGCCACGGCTTGATGTTGGGGCCTTCGACCAGCTCGTCGGCAGGCTCCGCCTTGCCAAAGCCCCAGTACACGCGCTTCTTGTACGGCGCGTCGTCAAAGGTGTACTCGCAGGCCTCGTCCCAAGTGTCCTCGGGCAGGTCGGTCGCCGGCGTCAGGACGCCGCCGTTGGCAGCCGTTGCCGCAATGGAGCGGGCGTCCATCAGGGCCACGGCGCTCAGCTGGCCATTACCCGGCTTGGAACCCTCGCGGTTGGGGAAGTTGCGCGTGGTGTGACGGATCGAAAGGCCGTTGTTGGCGGGCGTGTCGCCGGCGCCGAAGCACGGGCCGCAGAATGCCGTGCGCACGATTGCGCCGGCCTCCATGAGGTCGTAGATGTAGCCGCGGCGTGTAAGTTCGAGCGCCACGGGCTGGCTCGTGGGATAGACCGACAGCGAGAACTCGCCGCAGCCGGTATTGGCGCCCTTGAGCACGCGGGCAGCCTGGACCACGGAGTCATAGTTGCCGCCCGAGCAGCCGGCGATAACGCCCTGCTGCACGTGCAGCTTGCCGTCGACGATCTTGTCGAGCAGGCTAAAGTGCGTCTTGCCCTCGCCGATCTTGGCGGCCTCGAGCTCCACCTCGTGCAGGATGTCCTCGAGGTTCTCGTTGAGCTCGTCGATCTCAAAGCCGTTGGAAGGATGGAACGGCAGTGCGATCATGGGCTTGATGCTCGACAGGTCGACCTCGACGCAACCGTCGTAGTAGGCGACATCGGCGGGCTTGAGCTCGCGATAGTCGTCGCCGCGGCCGTGCATGGTCAAAAACGCGTGCGTGTCCTCGTCGGTGGCCCAGATGCTCGACAGGCAGGTGGTCTCGGTGGTCATGACGTCAACGCCGTTGCGGTAGTCGGTCGTCATGCTCGCGATGCCCGGGCCCACAAACTCCATGACATTGTTCTTGACGTAGCCCTTGGCAAAGACGGCGCGAATGATGGCGAGCGCCACGTCGTGCGGGCCGACGCCGGGGCGCGGGGCGCCCGTGAGGTAGATGGCCACGACGCCGGGATAGGCGACATCGTAGGTGTCGCGCAGCAGCTGCTTTGCCAACTCGCCGCCGCCCTCGCCCACGGCTATGGTACCCAGGGCACCATAGCGGGTGTGCGAGTCGGAACCCAGGATCATCTTGCCGCAACCGGCGAAGTTCTCGCGCATAAAGGAGTGGATGACGGCGATGTGCGGCGGAACGAAGATGCCGCCGTACTTCTTGGCTGCGGAAAGGCCAAAGACGTGGTCGTCCTCATTGATGGTGCCGCCCACGGCGCACAGCGAGTTATGGCAGTTGGTGAGCACGTAAGGCAGCGGGAACTGCTCCATGCCCGAAGCGCGCGCCGTCTGGATGATGCCGACAAAGGTGATGTCGTGGCTCGCCATGGCATCGAAGCGAATCTTGAGTGCCTCGGGGTCGCCCGACGTATTGTGTGCCTGGAGGATCGAATACGCGATGGTGCCGCGCTTGGCATCCTCGGGTGTCTGCGTAATACCGCGCTCGGCAGCCTCGGCCGCAGGCACAACCTCGCTGCCGCCGCGCAGGTAGATGCCGTCCTCGTACAGCTTGACCATACTGTCTCCCACTCTGCCCAAAAGATTTGGGCGCATAGCATACATTCGTTCAATATCGTGCCATAGAACGGTTGCGAGTGGGTTACGAATCTCTGCGTTCACTTTATCTCAGTAAAGCAGAGGACGAGTTAGGTCCTGGGGAGGCAGACTTAGACGCTCAAATGACGAGAGTGGATAATCTCCCACTTTGAGCCTGCAAACAGGCAAAAAACGGGAGATTATCCACTCTCATTCTGCAGGTACTCATTTAAGTCTGTCCCCAATGAGTGCCTACAGGTCGCCGCCCGTGCCCAGCAGTTTGCGCATGACTTGCTCGGGGTTGACCGAGCCGTCGCGCGGGGCCAGGGCGGTGATCTTCTTCTGCATCTTATACTCGTGCAGCTCGTCCTCGAGCTGGCGCACGCGAGCGCGGAGCTTCTCGTTCTCGCGCTCGCGCTCCTCGGAACGCTCCTTCATATCGAGGATGCGCACCACGCCGGCAAGGTTGATGCCCTCGTCGGTCAGTTGGTTGATGAGTTCCAGACGCTCGATATCGGCACGCGAATACAGGCGCGTGTTACCGCCCGAGCGCTGAGGATTCACCAGGCCCTTGGACTCGTAGACGCGCAGAGTCTGCGGGTGCATGCCGGTCAGCTCGGCCGCCACGCTGATCATGTACAGCGGTTTGTTCCTATTGTCCTCGGCCATGCTACCTGACCCCTTTCCGTCTCGTTATCGTCCATCATAAGCCCGCGGGCGTGGGCGTGCGCCGCGACCGCCCTAGTACGTCGCCTTGTAACGATTGACCTTCTCGCGATAGTCGCGCGTGTCGGCCTCGCGCAGCTTGGTCATGGCATCGCGCTCATCGTCGGACAGGTTCGTGGGAACCTGCACCTTGATCTCGACGAGCAGCGCGCCCGTGCGGCCACGGTGCTTAACATCGGGCGCGCCCATCTCCTTAAAGCGGAACTTCTTGCCCGTCTGGGTACCCGCGGGCACTTTCAAACGAACCGTCGCACCGCCGGGCGTGGGCACGTCCACCGTGCAGCCGAGCGCCGCCTCGTAGACCGAGACCGGTACCTCCATGGTCACGTCGGCGCCTTTGCGCTTAAACAGCGGGTGCTCCTCCACATGCGTGGTCACGACCAGGTCGCCGCGCTCGCCACCCGCAACGCCATACTCGCCGCGACGCTTGTAGCGTAGTTTGCCGCCGTCGACCGCACCTGCGGGAACCGAGACCGTAATGGTTTGCTGCTCGCCCGTCGAGGGAATGCGATAGGTGACCTTGTGCGTCACGCCGCGAAACGCGTCCTCGGCCGTCACGTCGACAGTCAGCGACAGGTCGCCGCCCTTGCGAGCACGGCTGCGACCCGCACCGGCACCGGCATTACCCGCAGCCCCGGCAAAGCCCGAGCCCCAATCGCTGCCCCAAGCGCCGTTGCCGCTAAAGATGCTGTCGAAGATATCGCCCCAGCCGCTGGCGCCCGCGCCGGCACCGTAGCCGCCGCCATACGCGCCGCCCGCGCCCGGCATGCCGCCGAACATGAGCATCTGGTCGTACTCTTTGCGCTTCTTCTCGTCCGAAAGCGTCTCGTAAGCCTCGCTAATCTCCTTGAACTTGGCCTCGTCGCCGCCGGCATCGGGGTGGTATTTTTGCGCGAGCTTGCGAAACGCGCTCTTGATCTCTTTGTCGGAGGCGCTCTTGGATACGCCCAGGATGTCATAGAAGGTTTTGCCTGCAGCCATCGTAGCTCCTCTCCTGTTTCATCCACCGCTCAACGGGCGGCGGCTCATACTGTCATATGGCACTAGGCCAGAAAGGGCCCCGGGTGTTGCCCCGGGGCCCTTCTCAATTACTCCTCGGTGCTCTCAGCCGTATCGGCCGCAGCATCCTCGGGCGCCGCTTCGGGCTCCGGTGCGGGGCGCTTCTCGCCACCGTAGGTCACCGTCACCATCGCGGAGCGCAGGATGCGGTCCGCCATGCGGTAGCCCTTCTGGTACACGTCGTTGACGGTCTCGTCGTACTGCGATGCGTCCTCGACACGCCCCACGGCCTGGTGCTCGAGCGGATCGAACGCCTCGCCCTTGGGGTCGATGGGCTCAACGCCCTCGTGCGCAAACACATCGAGCAGCTTGGCATGCACCGCATCAACGCCATCGACGAACTGCTTAAAGTCGTCGGAAAGCTCCTGGCTACGGGCATGGTCGATTGCACGCTCGATATCGTCAACCACCGGCAACAGCGCGGTGACAAGCTTCTCGGTCGCGCGCTCGCGCTCGGCGATACGCTCGCTGGCGGTGCGGCGACGGAAGTTCTCCCAGTCGGCCTGCAGACGGGCGGTACGCTCGGTGGCGTCCTTTGCCTTGTCCTCGGCGGCCTTCTGAGCCTCTGCCGCAGCATCGAGCTCGCTGCGTACGTCGGCAAGTTCCTTTTGGGCCTGCTCGAACTTGAGCTTAAAGTCGTTGTCGGCGGCTTCCTCACCGGCGCGGATAGCGGCTTCCACCATCTCGTCCTCGGTCATCGTCGCCTCCTTGTTGGAATCCTCTACCTGGTTCTCGGCAGCCTCGGCGGCCTCGGCCTCGTTGGCCTCGGTATCGTCGACGGCCTCTACGGGAATCTTCACGTCCTTCTCCTCAGAGTCAACGGGGGCGGCGCCAGCGGCGGCCGCCTCCGTGCGAGCTTTACGGGCGGACATGATTACTTGTCCTCGTCGTCCACAACCTCGTAGTCGGCGTCGACAACGTCATCGTCGGCAGGCTGGGCACCGGCGGCGCCGTCGGTCTGCTGCTGAGCGTCGGCGTAGACAACCTGAGCCAGCTCGTAGGCTACGGACTGCAGGGATTCGCCAGCGGCCTTGATGGCCTCGACGTCAGAGCCCTCGAGCGCCTTCTTGGCGTCGGCGATAGCGGCCTCGGCCTTGGACTTCACATCGGCGGAAACCTTGTCGCCCAGCTCGTTGAGGGTCTGCTCGGTGGAGTAGCACAGGCTGTCGGTCTGGTTGCGGACCTCGACCTCTTCCTTCTGCTTCTTGTCCTCCTCGGCATGAGCCTCGGCGTCCTTGACCATGCGATCGACTTCGTCGTCGGACAGAGCGGTGGAGCCGGAAATGGTGATCTGCTGCTCCTTGCCGGTGCCCTTGTCCTTAGCAGAGACCTTGACGATGCCGTTGGCGTCGATGTCGAAGGTGACCTCGATCTGCGGCACACCGCGGCGGGCAGCCGGGATACCGGTCAGCTGGAACTTACCGAGCGACTTGTTATCGCGGGCAAGCTCGCGCTCGCCCTGGAGCACGTTGATCTCGACGCTGGTCTGGTTGTCGGCAGCGGTGGAGTAGACCTCGGTCTTGGAGGTCGGGATCGTGGTGTTGCGGTCGATCATCTTGGTCATGATGCCGCCCATGGTCTCGACGCCCAGCGACAGCGGGGTAACGTCGAGCAGCAGGATGCCCTCGACGTCGCCGGTGAGCACGCCGCCCTGGACGGCAGCGCCGTCGGCAACGACCTCGTCGGGGTTCACGGACATGTTGGGCTGCTTGCCGGTCATGGTCTTGACCAGATCCTGGACGGCGGGCATACGGGTGGAGCCGCCGACGAGGATGACCTCGGTCAGATCGGAGAGCTTAAGCTTGGCGTCGCGCAGGGCGTTGGTGACAGGCTGCTTGCAGCGCTCGAGCAGGTCGCGGGTGATCTTCTCGAACTCGGCGCGGGTCAGCGTGTAGTTGAGGTGCAGCGGGCCAGACTGGTTCATGGTGATGAACGGCAGGTTGATGGTGGACTGCTGGGCTGCGGAGAGCTCCTTCTTGGCGTTCTCGGCGGCCTCCTTCAGACGCTGCAGGGCCATGGGGTCCTGACGCAGGTCGACACCGTTCTCCTGCTGGAACTTATCGGCCATCCAGTCGATGACGCGCTGATCCCAGTCGTCGCCGCCCAGGTGGTTGTCGCCCGAGGTGGACAGAACCTCAAACACGCCGTCAGCGAGGTCGAGGATGGAGACGTCGAAGGTGCCGCCGCCCAGGTCGAAGACCAGAATGCGCTGGTCGGTGCCCTGCTTGTCCAGGCCATAGGCCAGAGCAGCAGCGGTCGGCTCGTTGACGATACGCTTGACGTTGAGGCCGGCGATCTTGCCGGCGTCCTTGGTGGCCTGACGCTGGGCGTCGTTGAAGTAGGCCGGGACGGTGATGACGGCGTCGGTGACGGTCTCGCCCAGATACTTCTCGGCGTCGGCCTTCATCTTTGCGAGCGTCATGGCGCTCACCTGCTCGGCGGTATAATCCTTGCCCTCGATATCGACGACGGCACGGCCACCCTGGCCCTCCTTGACCTCATACGGCACGGTCTTGATCTCGGAGGTGCACTCGGAGTACTTGCGGCCCATGAAGCGCTTGATGGAGAACACGGTGTTCTTGGGGTTGGTGACCGCCTGGTTCTTAGCGGCCTTACCCACGACGCGGTCGCCGTCAGCACGGAAGCCCACGACAGACGGGGTGGTGCGGTCGCCCTCGGCGTTCACGATAATGGTCGGAGAACCGCCCTCGAGGACGGCCATTGCGGAGTTAGTAGTACCAAGGTCGATACCAAGAATCTTACTCATTAGAAATTCCCTCTCTCTTTTGCGTTCGCGCCGCCTCGACGATCTGTCGCGCGGTGCTTCGGCTTGTCTTTCAGGATGTAGTGTATCCCCTTATGGGCCGGAATATACAAAATCTAAGTCAATTCATATAAGATTTCTTATCTCCGAGAGTTTAGGTTCGCAAAATCGCAGGCAGAAGCGCTATTTGAGTTCTCGGCAGATCTATTGAGATCTATGTAGAGATGGCTGAGGTTTGGGCTTGGGAGCGCACATGGCGGCCCCGGGCTTCCCTGGGGAAAGTTCGACCCGTTTTTCGGCCAAATAATGGGATGCGGTTTCCGCAAGCACACTCAATCGCCCTTTATTTCAAGTCACCTGTAGCTAACATTTGCGCAGCTCAACGGCCTCACCTGCATGTTTTTTAGTAAGCCGTGGCATACTCGGCGAACGGTATGAAGATGCCGGTCAGAGGGTATTGCAAACGGTCGCTCCCGTGGTATGTTTTTGCCCGAATCAAACCGACGCGCATCGCCTGTAGCGTCGGTCAACAGAGAGGAAACTACCATGGCTCATCCCGTAATTGATGCCGACGAGTGCATCGCTTGTGGCGTTTGCGTCGACTCCTGCCCCGCTGGCGTTCTGGAGCTCCAGGACGTCGCTACCGTCGCCGACGAGGACTCCTGCGTCGCCTGTGGCGCTTGCCAGGACGCTTGCCCCGCTGGCGCGATCACCGAGATCGTCGAGGAGTAACAACTCCCCCACTTGCACACTCAAAAGTACACCGTGCACAAAAAAGGAGGCTTCCGCATCGCCGCGGAGGCCTCCTTTTGCATGTGTTCTAGGACAAATCATCCTCGTAGGGCATTAAATCGGCAAGGTAGCCCTTCTCCTTGAGCATGGCCTCGATCTCGTCGAGGGTTTGCTCATCCTCTGCCGCAATGCGATGGAAGTGATAGCCGCTCGTCACCGTTAGCAGCGGAAAGCTCTTGCCGCTCTCGATATCGCGCAGATAGCGCTCGACATCACGGCGGTTGCGGATGTCCAGGTCGGCCGTGATCTTGCCGTACACACGATGGTTGACGATCACGTTGAGCACGGCGCCACCCGCGTCGACGATACTCGTAAGCTCGTCGCCCGCCTGCTCCACACTGTGGCGCACCTTAACAAGACGCGTGGGCACGGCGGGGCTACTCGCGGCTTCCTGCAGCACGTAACCGCGGTTGGTTGCCACGACATCGTGCCCATCGGCACGCAACAGGGCAATATCCTGAACCACGACCTGACGGCTCACGCCAACCTCGCGGGCAAGCGCACTGCCCGAGACAGGTTCTTTGGCCCCCTCGAGCACGGCCATGATGGCACGGCGACGCTCGCGGGCATTCATTATTTACCGTCCAGCAGACGCAGGTGCTTAAGCGAGAGGTCGAGGATCGGCGCAGAGTGCGTCAGAGCGCCCGAACTAATATAGTCAACACCCAGGTCGGCCAGGGCACGAATGTTGTCGGCGTCTACGTTGCCCGAGCACTCGGTCTTGGCACGACCGGCGATAAGCTCAATCGCAGTAGCCATGTCATCGTGGGTCATGTTGTCGAACATGATGATGTCGGCACCGGCCTCCACGGCCTCGCGTACCATGTCCAGGTTCTCGCACTCAATCTCGACCGTCGCGGTAAACGACGCATGGGCGCGCGCCATCTCAATCGCGCGCGCCACGCCACCGGCGGCGTCGATGTGGTTGTCCTTGAGCATGACAGCCGTCGACAGGTTATAGCGGTGGTTGCTGCCACCGCCGATCTCGACTGCGGCCTTCTCGAAGACACGCATGCCCGGCGTGGTCTTGCGCGTGTCGACAAGCACGGTCTTGGTGCCCTCGAGCGCAGCCGCCATCCGATGCGTGTAAGTAGCGATGCCGCTCATGCGCTGCAGGTAGTTGAGCGCCACGCGCTCGCCCGAAAGCAATACGCGCGCGTCGCCGCGCACCTGGCCCACGTGGTCGCCGGCGTGCACCTCGTCGCCGTCCGCGACATCAAACAGCACCGAGCTCTGCGGATCCAGCAGCTCAAAAGTGCGAGCGAACACATCCAAGCCGGCGATGATGCCATCGGCCTTGGCGATGAGCTCAACGGTAGCGGGGCGCGCCGTGGGGCACACGCTCGCCGTGCTCACGTCCTCAAACGTAATGTCCTCGCGCAGAGCCTGCAGAATCAGATCATCGACGACGAGTTTCATGGTAATGGGATTCATGGTCTACTCCTCCACAGCCTGCGTGCCGGCGGCACGGGCCAAATCATCGATTGCCAGGGTGTCGGCGCTCAGGGCGCGATGACGGCCATCGAGCGCGGGCTCGCCCGCCTGCTCCACGGCAAGCGACTCGCCGGTGCGCATACGCCACGCGGCGCGGCGACCCCAGACTAGGGATTCGAGCAAGCTGTTGGAAGCTAGGCGATTCTTGCCGTGAACGCCGTTGCAGGCCGTCTCGCCGGCGGCGTAGAGCTCGGGCATCGAGGTGCGGCCGTCCTTGTCGACCCACACGCCGCCCATAAAGTAGTGCTGCGTGGGCGTGACGGGGATGGGCTCATCCAGGATGTCGCGACCGTCCTCAAGGCAGCGCGCGCGGATGTTGGCGAAGTGCCCGGTCACCACGTCGCGCTCGACGGGGGCAAAGCTCAGCCACTCGTGCTCGGTGCCGTCCTGCTTCATCTGCTCGCGAATAGCGGCGGCGACCACGTCGCGCGGCTGCAGTTCGTCGGTAAAGCGCTCGCCGGCGGCGTTGAGCAGAATCGCGCCCTCGCCGCGGCAGCTCTCGCTGATCAGGAAGGTGCGACCCGGCTGCGGCGAGAACAGCCCCGTGGGATGGATCTGCACGTAGTCCAAGTGCTCCATCGTAATGCCGTGCTCCTGCGCGATGTAGCAGGCATCGCCCGTGAGCTGCGGATAGTTGGTCGAGTGGTCGTATACGCCGCCGATGCCGCCCGTTGCCCACAGCGTGTGGCGGGCATGGATCTTAAATGGCTCGCCGGCATGCACGCCCTCGGCGGCATTTGCCAACTCGTCGGCGGGACGAACCGAGTTGTCCTCGTCCACGGGAACGGCGACGACGCCGGTGCATACCGTGGCGCCGTCACGCTCGGCAGTCAGGATGTCGGTCATGGCCACGTGCTCCAGAATCTGCACGTTATCCAGCTTGCGCACGGCCTGGAGCAGCTTGGTCGTGATCTCCTTGCCCGTAATGTCGGCATGGAAGGCAATGCGCGGGCGACTGTGCGCGCCCTCGCGGGTAAAGTCGAGGCTGCCGTCGGCCTTGCGCTCAAAGTCCACGCCCATGGCCAGCAGGTCATTGATGACCGAGCGGCTCGAGCGGATCATGATGTCGACGCTCTCGCGGCGGTTCTCGTAATGGCCGGCGTGCATGGTGTCCTCAAAGAAGGCATCGTAGTCCGAGCCCTCGGGCAGCACGCAGATGCCGCCCTGCGCGAGCATCGAATCGCACTCGTCGACCGCGCCCTTGGAGAGCATGATCACGCGCGTACTCGTCGGCAGGTTGAGCGCCGCGTACAGGCCCGCCACGCCGCAGCCGGCAATGACAACGTCGCACTCCATATCGGGGTATTGCTTGGTTTCCACAGGAATCCTCTCCCTTGAATGTGACATAAGGAACCGTCCCTCATGCCACATTGTTCTAGCGTGCTGCGTACTCGAGCATGCGGTCGAGCGTGAGCTTGGCCTGGTCTGCCGCCTCGTCCGAGACGCCGATCTGCACCTCGCCCTCGCCCGTCTCCAGGCAGCGCACGAGCTTTTCGAGCGTGATGAGGTCCATGTTGACGCAGGTGGGCTGCACCGCGGGGAAGTAGAACTTCTTGCCGGTGCCCTGGCAGCGGCGCTCGAGCTCGTAGAGCACGCCGCGAACCGTCACGATAATGAACTCGCTCGCGTCGGACTCCTCGGCATACTTGATGATGCCGGCGGTGGAGCCGATGTAGTCGGCCTCGGCCAGGACGTCGGCCTTGCACTCGGGGTGCGCCAGCACGAGCGCGTCGGGGTGGGCCTCCGTCGCGTCGACGATCTGCTCGACGGTGATGATGTGATGGCGCGGGCAGTAGCCGTTGTTGAGAATGACGTGCTTTTGCGGCACCTGCTCGGCTACGAAGCGGCCGAGGTTTTGGTCGGGAATGAACAGGATATGCTGCTGCGGCAGCTCGGACACGATCTTGACGGCGTTGGAGCTGGTGACGCACACGTCGCTCCAGCTCTTGATCTCGACCGTGGAGTTGACGTAGCAGACCACGGCCAGGTCGTCGCCGTACTCGGCGCGCGCCGCGTCGACCGTCTCGCGCTTGACCATATGAGCCATGGGGCAGTCCGCGCCCGGCTCGGGCAGCAGCACGGTCTTGGTGGGGTTGAGCAGCTTGGCGCTCTCGCCCATAAACTCCACGCCGCACAGCACGATGGTCTGCTGCGGCAGGCTCTTGGCGAGCTTAGCCAGGTAGAAGCTGTCGCCGACGTAATCGGCCACAGCCTGGACCTCGGGCGCCACGTAATAGTGCGCCAGGATCACCGCGTCGCGCTGGGTTTTAAGTTGCTGAATGGCCTCGACGAGCTCTGCGGGCACCAATGCCGCGCGCTCCGTTGCCGTCGTTGCCGATGCCAGGCCGGCCGCAATGTCGCGTGCAAGCTCCGACGCATCCATGTTCGCGCTCTGTGCCATCAAGGCCCCTCTCTTTTGGCGAATCTTGGGGCTTTAGTATGACACCTAGGTTTACAGCTGACAAGACAGCTGTAAACCTAGGTGTAAAGTTGAAATAAAGATTCAATCATGCGGCAGGTCCATTTTCGAACTGGCAAGCTGAGGACAGCCGAAAATGGACCCGCCCCATGATTCGGGCAGCCCGTTTTGTCCTGGACCAAGGGGCAGTGGTCAAAAAGGGCCAAATATGAGTACTGTCACCAAATTAGTAGCATCGATTTTCCGGTCCAGAGCAGCAAAATCGCCTTGTTTGGAGCCCGATCGCGACTCTGAAGAACGAAAATCGATGCACTTTTGGCCTCTGGCACCGATTTTTGAGGCCATTTGGCTGCCACCAAACTGGTAACAGTACTCATATTTGGCCCTTTTTGACCACCGGGTTTCCGGCAGGCCCCAAAAGCGGGCCCGAATCGCTCGATCCGGGCCCGCTGGGGGTAGCGAGCACAATCGAGGTGTAAGAAGCAAGAGAGGGCCATCGCCTAGAATCGTCAGCGCCTAGATATTCAACGAGAGGAAAGACAATGGTCCGCAGCGACATGCTACCCCAGCCGGACCGGGGGCTCGGCCTCGACCGGCCCCAGACCGAGGCATTTCACCGACGAGTTCAAGAGGAAGATAGTCGATCTCCACAACGCCGGAAAACCCAGGCGCGAGGCCATGGACGAGTGCGACCTCGACAAGAGCACCGTGGAGAGGCGGGTCAAGTCGATAAACGAGACCGGCTCGCCGCGCGCCGCCGACAACCGCACGCCCGAGTAGAACCGGATCCTGGAGCCCGAGCGCGAGAACCGCAGGCTCCGGATGGAGGTCAACGTCTTAAGACGAGCGGCGCCAGCATACGCTCGGAAGTCAGGGCCATGGCGGCCAACGGGGGGCCGCTGCCCCATATCGGCGCAGCGCTGGCATCGAGGCCTTCTGACCTGTGTCAAGATTTCGGACACGCATGCTCGAGAAATCAAGCGGCCATAGGCATGGCCTCGAGCTTGGGCTCGGTTCTCTCGAAGAAGGCCGCCATGGCCTCGGCCGGCACCTTGTAGCCGATCGTCGAGCGGGGCCTTCGGCGGTTGTAGTACGCCTCGATGAACTCGACCACCGCGTGCTTGGCGGAATCCCTGGTCGGGAAGCTGCGCCTGTAGTACATCTCGTTCTTCAGCGTGGCGAGGAACGACTCGGCCACCGCGTTGTCGTGGCAGTTGCCGGCGCGGCTGCAGGACAGCCGCACGTCGTTGTCGCGCGCCCATTCGGCCAGAAGCCTGCTGGTGTACTGGGCGCCGCGGTCGGCGTGGAATATCGCGTTGCCGGCCACGTAGCCGCGCGATTTGGCCGACGCCAGCGCCGAAACCACGATGTCGGCGGTCATGCGCTCGGAGAGCGACCAGCCCACCACCATGCGGGTGTTGAGGTCGATGACCGTCGACAGGTACAGCCATCCCTCGCCGGTGCGCAGGTAGGTGATGTCGCCCACGAGCTTGCAGGTTGGAACGGGACTGGTGAAGTCGCGGCGCACCAGGTCGGGCCGGGGCCTGGCCTTCGGGTCGGGGATGGTGGTGCGCTTCCTGGCGTTGGGCGTGCAGCCGCGTATTCCCAGCTCGCGCATCAGCTTGCGCACCCTGTACAGGGTCAATCCGGAGAACTCGCCGGGCAGGAAGCATTTCACGAACCGGAAGCCGAACCTGCGGTCCGACTCCAGCCACACGCGCCGGACCGCCTCGCGCTCGGCCGACCAGTCTTCTCGCGGGCAGCCGTTGGAGAGCCACGAGTAGAAGCCCGATCGGCTCACGCCGAGCACGCGGGCCATCATTTTCACCGGGAATTCGGCCTTCTCCGCCAACATCATCCGGTAGCACGCGGCTACGCCTGGCTTTTGGCGAAGAAGGCCGCGGCTTTTTTCAAGAAGGCGTTCTCCATCTCGAGCTCGCGTATGCGCCTTTTCGCCTCGCGAAGCTCGCGGTCCTCGGCCTTGGGGTCGGGCCCGCCGGCAAGCTCGCGCCGGCGATTCTGCACCCACTTGTTCACGGTCTTGGAATTCAGGCCCAGTTCTGCGCAGCATTCCGTTATCGGCCTGCCCGTCGAGATGATGTAGTCGGCGGTCTCGCGCCTGAACTCGTCGGTGTACTTGGCGGCTGGGTTGGACATAGCATACCGTCCTCTCGGTCGTCGATGAATGCATTCTAAAGGATTGGGCCTCTAGCATGCGTGTCCGAAAAGACGATACAGGTCAGACAACCCAATCAGACGTCGTCTCGAGCGCGTCCTCTGCACGGTCGAGCGTGCTTCTGGCCTTGGCACCCTGTTTGAACCACGAGCGCAGGTCCTCGAGCGTGCTGCCCGCTGCATACACCTTGATTTTGCGACCGCCTTTCGTGGTCACCGTGCAACGGTCGCCGCTCTCGCTGTTCTCGTGCGCCGTGACCTTCTTGAGGTAATCGCGACGGAACGCCACGACGCGGGCATTGCTGATCTCGATGAACCAATCATCGTCGACAAGCGAAGTGCCCGTGGTACCTCGACTTGCCATCTCCTCGGCGAAGGAGAAGCCGAGTTCGCGCTCCTGCCTGCCGATCTCGAGGATGCCGCGGGCGGGCATGCTGAGCATGAGCAGGGGCAGGAGTCCCCCTATGAACAGGAAGAGGAACGGGACGAGCAAGAGCAGACGAGCACCGGCATCGGTGAAAACAGCCATGAAGGCGATCACGAGCGAGAAGACGAGCGCCATGCCGTTGAAAACAATCGTCAACGGCTTGATGGCAGACCAACACAGGCCCGCCTTGGTCATGGGACCGTCGACGGCGTCCGAGACTTCGATGCCCTCTTCCTCCAGACGGGCGAGGAGGTTGAGCGAGCACACCCCCTCGAGGCTTATCGAGCAGAACTTCCGGTCGCCCTCGAACAGGTCGATCCTCATCATCTGCGTGTGAAGCGTTGCACGGGTGATGTTGCCAAACGTCGTCTCCTTGCGGATGCCGAAGGCGTTACGCGAGAGAATTCGCTCACCGTCCACGTCGATGCGCGGGATGCTCAGCAGGGCCCAGATGGCCATGCCCGCGAGCGCCATGGCGTGACCGAACCACACAAGTTCGTGGTCCCACTCGCCCAACGAGACGCCCTGCCAGACGTAGACACCCAGCATGAGCAGTTCGAACGCGACGGCGCAGCAGGCGATGATCGTGCGAATGGCAGCGGGCATGCGCACCGTGAAGCGATCGAGGCTGTCCGTCGCCTCACTGCGCTCGCGCGCGCCGCGACGGGCGACCCATGCAGTGAGCGGACCGACGATGAACACCACCATCGCCACGCGCAGGAACGATTCGAGTATGTCGCCCATATTAACCACCATCCCAATAGAAAACGTGAATTTGGGAGACTATAGCAGAGCGAAGCGATCTGCACGGCATCGTCCGGGTGTTTTCGGCATACGGTGGAAACCAGCGGCAGCGGACGTTGAGAACTCACCCAAAAGACGCGATTCGACCGAAGCGATTCTTCTTGACTTGGTCTCAATGTGATACGACATGCGCCACTACCTGCGCGGTCTTGCGGCCCTGATCGAAGAGGGTCACACCGATGAGGCACTCGGGCGCATCGACGCGCTCTGCGAGACCAACGACCGCACCGCCGTGCGCCGCTACTGCGCCAACGAAACGGTCAACATTGCGCTCTCGTCGCTTTCCGCGGACATCAACGCGCGCGGCATCACCGCCGATCTGCGCGCCGCCGTGCCCGAAACCGTCCACGTGGGCGATGTCGATCTATTCAGTGTGGTATCGAACGCCCTGGACAATGCCATCGCCGCGGCGAGCGCCGCCCCCGAAGGCAAGCGGTTTGTCGACCTGGACCTTCGCTACGAAGACGGTCAGCTTCTATTGCTGGTTTCCAACACGTTTGGCCGTGCGCCGCACATGGTCGACGGCATGCCCGTGGCTCAGCACACTGGGCACGGCTTTGGCACCAAGAGCATTATGCTTGCCGTCGAGCGCATGAACGGCAACTGCCAGCTCCGCATTAACGGCGACCGGTTTGAGCTGCGCGCCGTGATGTAGGGGCTGCCGCCAACCTCGCTACAGCGGTGCAGCCGCCGGGGTCAGCTGCTTAATGTAGGCCCACATGCGCTGCTTGGCGGCCTTGTCGGTGAGCGCCGCCTCAAAACCGTCGAGCGCCAGCACGCGGCGCCCCTGCACATGGGCGACCAGGCCGGGCTTGAGCATGGCGGTGTCAAAGTCATCAATTGCCACAAGCATATCGGCATAGGTCTCGCGCATGACATCGGCCGCACTGTTGTCGAGCAGCAGCACCGCCTCGGGGTCCAAGGTCTCCAGCGCCTCGCGGAACAGGTCGCACGGCAGAGTCTCGCCCACCGCGACCGCTCCGTCACCCGCGCCGGCGACGCTTGCCAGCACGCAAAAGTCCTCGGGGGCATATCCGATGGCGCCGAGCGCCTTGCGCAACGCGGCGCCATCCGCGCCGGCAGCCAGCTCGCCGCCCGAGCACTCGGCTTCATCCAAATCGCCTTTGACCAGCACAATCGGCGAGCACGCGTTGCCCGCGATACGCACACCGCGACCTGCAAGCGACGCGAGCTCCTGCTCGGTCGCCTGAGCGATGGCTTCTTTTTTCTGGCTTTGTGACGTGGGCATGCGCTCTCCAATCGTTTGCGTGCCCACCATTATATAAAAGAGCCGCCCGCGAGTGGTTGCTTTGCGGGCCGCTGGGTATAAGCACGGTCGTACTGAGTTTTACGCGGCCGAGCCGCGTCGTATTATGGAGGTCACCATGGCTGACATTAAGCAGATTACCCCCGAGAACTTCGATTCCATCGTTAACGACAGCCTGCCCGTACTGGTTGATTTTTGGGCCCCGTGGTGCGGCCCCTGCCGCTCGCTCTCGCCCATCGTAGACGAGGTTGCCGACGAGCTGGCCGGCAAGTTGGCTGTGGCCAAGTGCAACGTCGACGACAACCAGGACCTGGCCATGAAGTTTGGCGTCATGAGCATCCCCACGCTGATCGTCTTTAAGAACGGCGAGGAGGTCGACCGCTCGGTCGGCGCCTTGCCCAAGGCAAGACTTCAGGCACTGCTGGAGAAACATCTGTAATACGCTTGTTACCCATCTGCCGTCCATGAGCGGTTTCGCACCGCTCGCCGGAGTGCCAAACGCAAGGTATGCGACCACGGATAGTATGGTAGATACAAACAGCCCCCAGTGAACGGGTGCGGGTCAGACGGACTCGCACCCGTTTTCTTATGCGGCGGCGCTCAAGGCGGGCGTAGTAGAATCTGAACCACCATATCGCCCCGTACAAAAGGAGACTCCCCATGCATGACGTCGGAATGAACATGAGCCAGCTTGCCATGAGCGTCAAGCAGGTCGACGACACCATTGAGCTCGCTCACGAGTGGAGCCATCAGCTGCTGCATGCGACCGAGAACTTTGACATGGAGCGCATTGGCGCCAAGCTCGAGGCCGCCATGGCGGCACTCCACGAGGCGCACGATGCGCTCGAGGGCTACGAGGAGGCCATCGAGGCCGACCACAACTCCGTCGGCTCTGTGAAACTGGTGTAACGTGGCCGAGCACGAGCACGCGCACAATCACGGTGCGGACGACGATGCAAGCTGCCGCTACAGCGGCTCCAGCTCCGAGCTGGTCCGCTTTTCGGTCACCGCGCCCGACGACCTGCTGCGCCGCTTTGACGAGCAGATCGCGCGCCGCGGTGACGTGGCTAACCGATCCGAGGCCGTACGCGATCTGATTCGCGCCTCGATCGCCAAGGAGCAGATGCGCACGCCCGACGAGCAGGTCATCGGTTCGCTCACCATGATCTATGACCACCATACCGGCGATCTGACGCGCCGTCTGGACGAGGTGCAGCACGACTACACCGACGAGATTGTCTCGACCATGCACGTGCATCTGGACCACCACAACTGCCTGGAGATTCTGGCGCTCAAGGGTCGCGGCAAACGCGTCTATGAGCTAGCGGACCGGTTGCTGGGACTGCGCGGCGTTAAGCACGGCGAGCTCACCTGCGCCGCCACCAAGCAGAGCCTGGGGCTGTAGCGGGATTTCCCGCAGCGCACCTGCCAAAAAGGGACAGGTTTCAACGAAGGAGGGTCGCATGCGACATGTGCATATCCATGTAACGGGCATTGTGCAGGGCGTTGGCATGCGGCCATTTGTGTATCGCGAGGCTATGGCGCATGGCATTTGCGGCTGGGTGCTCAACGCGGGCGATGGCGTGCACATCGAGGCGCATGCTTTGAGTGAGGCGCTCGACGAATTTGTCGCCGCGCTGTCGGAGCACGCGCCGGCCGCGGCCCGCGTTGAGCATGTCGCTGTTGCAGACCTGGAGCCCCACGCTTGGGATGCCGACGATGAGCAGGTCTTTCGTATCGTAGCGTCGCAGGATCAGACCGTGCACACGACGCTCATCTCCCCCGATATCGCCACCTGTGACGACTGCCTGCGCGAGCTGTTCGACCCCGCCGACCGACGCTATCACTACCCCTTTATCAACTGCACCAACTGCGGGCCGCGCTTTACCATCATCCGGTCGCTACCTTATGACCGAGCGGCCACGTCGATGGATTGCTTTCCCATGTGCCCCAAGTGCGCCGCAGAGTATGGCGACCCGCTTGACCGGCGCTTTCATGCGCAGCCCGATGCCTGCTTTGACTGCGGGCCACATATTACCTGGCGCGAGGCGGCGGGCGACATGGAGCTCGAGGGCTCAGGGGCGACGCCAGCCGTCGGCAGCACGCGCGAAACCAGCGATGCCATTATTGACCGCTGTGTCGAGCTGCTGGCCAGCGGCGGTATTGTCGCCATCAAGGGCCTGGGCGGATTCCATCTGGCCTGCAACGCCGCCAATGAGCAGGCGGTGGCCGAGCTGCGCCGTCGCAAGCGCCGCAGCAACAAGCCGCTTGCCGTTATGGTGCGCAGCCTTGCCGATACTGAACGCCTGTGCCATGTCGATGACGCCGAGCGTGGCTTGCTAACCGGTAGCATCCGCCCCATCGTGCTGTTGCGCCGGCGTGCTGCTGGCGAGGAAGATTCCCCCGACGCCCTTACACTCGCGCCATCCGTCGCGCACGATCTGCCCGAGCTCGGCGTCATGCTCCCTTATACACCGCTTCAGCATCTGCTGCTTGCAGCCGCCGCGTCGCATGACATGCACGCGCTGGTCATGACCAGCGGAAACCTGAGCGAGGAACCTATCGAGACCGACGATGCCCTTGCATGGGAACATCTTGTTGCCGCCGGCATCGCCGACGCGCTACTTGGCAATGACCGTGCGATTCTCTCACGCTACGACGACTCCGTGGTACGTGTGGTCGACGGCACCGTCATGCCTGTGCGTCGCGCACGCGGATATGCGCCGCAGCCGTTGCCGCTGCCGGCACTCGACGCCGTCGCGCCTTGCGTGCTCGCCTGCGGCCCACAGCAAAAGGCCACGATTGCGCTCACGCGCGAAGGGACGAACGGCGAGGCAGCCTGTTTTGTGTCGCAGCATATCGGCGATGTCGAAAACGGCGCGACCTTCGATGCCTGGAACGCCGCGCGCACGCGTCTAGAAAACCTCTTTGACCTGACGCCTGCCGCCTTGGCATGCGACATGCATCCCAGCTATCTGTCGAGCCAGTGGGCGCGCGAACAGGCACGGGAGCACAATCTGCCGCTTATCGAAGTCCAACATCATCATGCGCACATCGCGAGCGTAATGGCAGAGGCGATTGTCGCAGGCCGGCTTGCGCCCGATGCACGCGTCCTCGGCATCGCCTTTGACGGCACCGGCGCCGGCACCGATGGGACCATTTGGGGCGGCGAGTTCCTTGTCGCCGGCCTTGCCGATTTTGAACGCGCCGCACATTTGCGCACCTGGACGCTCCCCGGCGGGGCAGCCTCCGTGCGCGACGCCCGCCGCAACGCCTTTGCCCTGCTCAGTGAGCTCGGCCTGCTCGAGCACCCGGGTGCCGCTCGGCTTTTGGACGGCCTCGACGAGCAAACGCGCAGCGTGACAGCCACCATGATCGAGCGCGGCATCAACAGCCCGCGCACCAGCAGCATGGGGCGTCTCTTTGATGCCGCAGCAGCGATTCTGGGCATCTGCGACAAGGCAACCTACGAGGGCGAACCCGCCATAGAACTCGAAGCCGCCGCCTGGCGCGCGCTTGACGGTAAGCCCGTTCGTCTCGACGGCAATTATACAGGCGTATTCACGTCTGCCGACGACTCCCCCATCTTGGACCCCCGACCGCTCATCGAAGCTCTTCTGAATGGAATCGAGGCAGGCGCGCCGGCCGACCGGCTCGCCCTCGGGTTTCACATCGCCATTACGCGCGCTACGACCCGCGTCGCGTGCGAGATCTGTGCGCGCGAAGGCCTCGATACCGTCGCGCTCTCGGGCGGTGTGTTCATGAACCGGCTTTTGCTTCAGCTCCTTACCCACGAACTCAAAGACGCCGGTCTTGCCGTCTTGGTCCCCCACGCCGTGCCCGTCAACGACGGCTGCATCGCCTACGGTCAGGCCGCCATCGCTCGCGCTCGCCTCGCGCAGACAGCATCGCGATAGGCTGTTTTGCCAGCCTGCGCGCCGCCGTCTCACAGGTGTAACGCGTTTGCTCGTGACTCCCGCGAGCGCTACCATCAACTGATGGGTAATTAGGCGCCTATCCAGCGCAAAACGTATAAAAGGGGAACATTATGTGCCTTGCCGTTCCCGGTAAAGTGGTCAAACGCGACGACGACCTTAAGGCGACCGTCGACATGATGGGCATCGAGCGCCCCGTTTCGCTGCGCCTCGTGCCGACGGCACAGGTAGGCGACTATATTCTCGTGCATGCCGGCTTTGGCATTCAGATTGTCGACGAGCAGGAGGCCCAAGAGACACTCGAGCTCGTCAATACCATGACCGAGCTGGCCGAAGAGGACCAGCTCGCCACCAACCCGGCCGAGGCATACTAGTGGCGGCGGCACAGCCGGTTCGCTCCGGTATCGACTTTTCGGCATTTCGCGACCCCAAGCTGGCTCGTGAGCTCATCGATCGTATTCATGATCTTGTCGGCAACCGCAGCATCAACCTTATGGAAGTCTGCGGTACGCATACCGTGAGCATTGGCCGCTATGGCTTTCGCTCCATTATGCCGACGGGACTCAAACTGCTAAGCGGCCCGGGGTGCCCCGTTTGCGTCACCGCCAACCGCGACATCGATCACGCAATCGCGCTTTCCAACATGGACGGCGCCATCATCACCACCTTTGGCGACATGATGCGCGTGCCCGGATCGTCCACCTCGCTTGCCGCGCAAAAGGCGGCGGGGCGCGACATCCGCATCGTCTACTCTCCGCTCGACGCACTCGACATTGCCAAGCAAAATCCCGAACGCCCGGTCATCTTTATGGGCGTCGGCTTTGAGACCACAACGCCCACCATTGCCGCCGCTATCCTGGAGGCCGACGCGCGCGGGCTCCAGAACTTCTCGGTCTACTGTGCTCACAAGACCACGCCGCCGGCTCTGCGTGCGATCTCCAACGACCCCGAGACGACCATCGACGGCTTTATCCTGCCTGGTCACGTCGCTACCATCACGGGCCTGGCACCCTTTAGGTTTTTGGTCGATGAGTTCGAGACCCCCGGCGTGGTCACGGGATTTGAGCCGGTCGATATCTTGCAGGGCATCAGCATGCTGGTCCAGATGGCTATCGAGCACAGGCCCGCAATCGACAACGCCTACCGCCGTGGCGTCAACGCTGACGGCAACCCCGTGGCACGCCAGCTGGTCGAGCAGGTGTTTGAGCCGTGCGACACCACGTGGCGCGGGCTGGGACCGATTGCCAACTCGGGTCTTTCCATCCGACCCGAATTCGCGCGCTTTGATGCCGGCGCCCGCTTTGACGTGCCCATTGAGGCGACGGTCGAGCCGCGCGGGTGCCGCTGCGGCGACGTGCTGCGCGGTGCCATCACGCCGAGCGACTGCCCATTGTTTGGCCGCACCTGCACGCCCGAGCACCCCGTCGGCCCGTGCATGGTGAGCTCCGAAGGCAGCTGCGCGGCGTACTACCGCTACCGCGACTAACCCGAACGCGCCCGCATGCTGACACCACCCACGATTGGAGTTTTCGATATGTCCCGTACTGCCACCGATAGCACTGTCCTGCTGGGCCACGGCTCCGGCGGCCAGATGATGAAGCGCATTATCGATGAGGTCTTTCTGGATGCCTTTGGGTCGCCCGAGCTGCTTGCGGGCAACGATGCCGGCGTCGCCGCGCTGCCCGCAAGCGGGCGAATCGCCATGTCGACCGACAGCTTTGTGGTAACGCCGCAGTTCTTCCCCGGCGGCAATATCGGCCGCCTCGCCGTATGCGGAACCGTCAACGACGTCGCGACCTCGGGCGCTAACGTGCGCTACCTCTCATGCGGCTTTATCCTCGAAGAGGGCTATCCCATGGACAAGCTGCGCCAGATCGTGCAGACCATGGCCGAAACAGCGCGCGAGGCGGGCGTGTCCATAATCACCGGCGACACCAAGGTGGTCGAGCGTGGAGGTGCCGACGGCGTCTACATCAATACCGCCGGCGTGGGCGAGGTGCCCGCAGGCGTGACGCTCAGCGGTGCAAACTGCCGGCCCGGCGACGTCGTCCTGGTCTCAGGCACGCTAGGCGACCACGGCATCGCCATCATGAGCCAGCGCGAGGGCTTGGCGTTTTCGAGCAACATCGAAAGCGACGCTGCGCCACTCAATCATCTGATTGCCGACGTGCTCGCCGCCGCCCCCGACACCCGCTGCTTCCGCGACCCCACGCGCGGCGGCCTGGCATCCACGCTCAACGAGTTTGCCCAGGCCAGCGGCGTTGCCATGGAGATCGACGAGGATGCCGTGCCCGTGCGCCCCGACGTGCAGGCCGCCTGCGAGATGCTCGGCTACGATGTGCTGCAGGTGGCAAACGAGGGCAAGATGGTCGCCGTGGTGCCTGCTGAGCAGGCCGATGCCGCACTGACGGCCATGCGCGCCGCGCACTACGGCGAAAACGCCGCGATTATCGGTCGCGTGCTGCCGCTTGCCGAGGGCGCCCGTCCCGCCGTGCGCGTGCGTACCGGCTGGGGATCGGCCCGCATCCTCGACATGCTCGTAGGAGAACAGCTTCCGAGAATTTGCTAGCGGCTGCTCTGCAAGCTGCTCAGCATCCGGCCACAATCGGCCCGCCCATTTTCACTGGGACGTTGGCCCACTCAAACTGCGAGGAGATGGAAGGGCCCTCCTGCCGAGCTGATCGGTAGGAGGGCCCTTCGCTTTGCAAGACCATACTCCTTGCAGTATTTACCTGGTAGGCAGAGGCTCGCTACGCCGCGCGGCGTTTGGTGTAGACAAACCAGCCGCCGACGGCCCCGATACCGACGATGCCCACGGCAACGCCAGCGATAGCAAAGCCGTTTGGACCCGCGTCCGCAGCCTTGTTGGCGGCGCCGGCGCTCAACGCGGCGGTCTTGCCGGACGTGCCCGACTTTTTGCCGCTCTTGTCTGTCTTACCGGCGACGGAAGACTCCGTCAAATCCTTCTTGCCGGATTCAGCCTCGACTTTGGTATCGCCGGTGGCCTTGGCGGCCACAGGAGCCATCACGGCCGCAAAACCGCCGGTTCCGTTGCCTGCACCGCTGTCCGACCCGGTACCCGGCGTCAGAACGCCCGGCGCCACCGTGGGCTTCTGCGGGTCGTTGCTGCTCGAGCCCTTGCCCGCCATCACGGCCGTCTTCCAGGCAATCGTCTCTCCCGAGGAGACACGATACGTCGTGAGCGCGCGGAGCGCTTGCTCGGTCGCCATGGCGTTGGCCGCGCCGCCCTTGCTGTGCGCATAGCCGTTGCCGCCGTCCACGCGGTACAGGTCCAGCGCACACACCACGTTGGTCGCGGCATTTGCAAACCCGTTGACGGGGTTGGCCGGGTCACGGTCGAGCGAAAGCAGTGCGAGGATCACCTGGGCATTGGCCTCGGCAGAACCGAAGTCACAGGTACCGGCGTTCATCTTGCCCTTGAGGTAGGAGAGGCCGTTCTCGATGGCAGCATCGACCTTGGTGTCGCCCGCATAGGGCGCCACGGCCTGGATCGCCATAGCCGTCAGGTCCACGTCGCCCAGTCGCGTACCTTCCACAGCGTCGTCGCTGCCGAGGAGCTCACAGACGGCGTCCACGAGGCTCGCGCGCGTCCAGGCGGAACCGGCGGGCGCATCCGAGCCGCTCGCATTGAGCGCCATCAGTGCGAAGATCTTCTCGTTGGCGCGCGTCATATCGGTGCGGCCGCAGATGAGCTCGACCAGGTTGACGCCGTCATAGTCGGTGATGTCCTCGCCGATGGCGGAGAGAGCCAGCGCCACACGCTCGGTCTCGGTCAGAGCGCAGGTCGCGCTCCCCCACTCGGCCTTGTGCTCGGCCAGCGAGGCATGGTAATTGTCGAGCAGCCCGGAATCGATCGTGCGGCCCGCCTTGGCAAAGTCGTAAATCTCCCACTCGTCGCCGTACTGGAAGGCGTCAGAGCTGCGGTGTGCGTCGATGAACGCAGCAGCAGCATCGATGCCCGCCGAGGCGGACTCACTCGTAGCGGGGCTCGCGGCCACGCCGGCCACGGTGATGGTAAGTGTCACGGGCTCGGCGCCGGCGGTCGCGTCTACCGGCGTACCCGTCGCGATCACCGTGCCGGCCGAAAGCGCCGTCACCGTGTAGTCACTCGAGGCCACGTACAGGCCGTCATCGGGAGCGCCGTCAACGTGCTTCCAGGCACCCTTCTCGTTGCGGTCGATGCCCACGATACCCGAGGCGTCCTTGCCGTCGAGTGTCTTGAACGTCCAAGTGAGGCCGGGTTCGGTCACGCTCCAGCCGTCCGCGTCGTTCTTGCCGGTAAAGGCCAGGTCGAGCTTTTGCGCCGAGCCGGCCTTGAGGTAGAGGCTGTCCGTGCCGGCCGTCACGCTGGCAAGCGGATTTTGGTAAGCATAAGTCACGTCGCACGACGCGCTGATGACCTTGCCATCGGCGTCCGTGTCGGGCAGCGTCGCGGTAAACGTGGTGGTGCCAGCCTTGTACGCCGTGTAGCCGATCTCGCCCGCGGTGGTGTAGGCCGCCACGGCAGGATCGCTGCTCGTCACGGTAAAGTTGTCGCGGTTGGTGGCGTTGTCGGGCACCACCACCGGGCGTGCGTGATCGGTCAAAAACGCGCCGCGCTCGGAGAGTGGGCTGCGGCCCTGCAGGTAGACGGTGGCGCCGTCCTCGTTATAGCCCATCGAGATGGACGTGGCGGCCACGGCTTCTGACGTCAGCGTCACGCTCTTGGAGCCGGCGCCCGCAGATGCGGCGTCGCGCGGGGTAACGGTGATCGTGGCACTGCCGGCATGCTTGAAGTAAAAGCAGGCCGAGTAGTCGTTGCTGTAGATGGTCGTAGGATCGCTCGAGGCAAAGTGGAAGCGGCTGAACGAGACGGGCACGTACTCGCCCTTATCGGCGTCGACGTAATGCACGCGAATCTCGAGGTTGCGCACCTCGGAGCCCTGGACGGTAGCCGCACCATCGGTCACGTTGCTCACGGTGCCGTCGGAGGCACGATACCACAGCTCAAAGTCGTCGAACTGTTTGGCCTTGGCCTTGATCTTGATGGTAGCCACGGTCTGCTCGGAGCCATCGGCCTTGTGCTCGGTGGCGGTCACCGTGCCGGTAGCGTTGTCGTAGACATAGAGCTCTCCCGTGGACTCGTTGATGCCGATGTTGCCGCGGTTGGCGTCATCGGTGCCCCAGGTGATGGTGCTCGTGGCCGGGACGCCCTTAAGTGCAAAGACGCCAAGTTTGCGGTAGGCGTCCACAGCATCAGGCGAAACCTCGAGCATATGGCCGGCAACCGTCTGGCTGGTGCCGTCGTTGGCCGTGAAGCTCACGGTGTAGGCGTCGTCGGGCGTGGTGTCCTCGGGCGCCTGGTAGCTGTTGCCCGAGCCAAAGACCGGCGTGCCATTTTTATCGATACCCCAGCTGCTGCCGTTGGCGCCGCAGTTGGCGTTGATAAGATCGGCGAAGGCATCGGTGGCCATGTCAGCGGGGTCGACAGCATAGGAGTTGACGAGCGCCGAGGCGGGAGCGCCCATCTTGTTGGTGAGGAATGCGCCCCAGTAGGTGTTGACGAGCTGGCCCGCGCTATAGGTCGCGAACAGCGCGCCCGCCGTGCCCTTGGAGGTCGAAACGCAGTTGGACACGATGCCGCCGTCGAGCGTGCGCGCAAAGCCCGCTACGCCCTTGCCGGTCACGCTCGTGGAGCAGTTGAGCACGGCGCCCTGAACCTTGTTGCCCAGGGGGCCGAACGCCTTGCCGTCCGTCGCCCGCTTCAGCTCGCCGGCGAACGAGATGTTCTGCACCACGCCCGTGGAGGCAACGCCGTCCATGAGCGACTTCACGCCGCCACCGTTGGCGAAGGTGATGGTGTGGCCCTGGCCGTCGAGCGTGCCCGCGAGCATGCCCATGGGGGCAAAGAACCAGCTGTCATCGATGGTGATGTCGTTGTCGAGAACGTAGTAGGCGTCGGCGTCGGCGGGCTTGAACTTGTTTTCGAGGTCGCTCTGCGAGCTCAGGCGCACTACGTTCTGCGGCCGAGCCACGGGCTCGGTGGGCTTGGGCTTCTCGAGTGCGGCAATGGCATCGGTGAGCGCCTTGGTTGCGCCGTTGACCTCGACCTGTGCGGCATCGTCGTTGGCGTAGACGTCCTGGGCGCTCACAAGGGCCTCGGCGAGCTTCGACCAGCTCTCGGCCGTGTAGTCGCCCTCGACCCTGGCGCTGGCATCGTCAATCGCAGCCTTAAGGGCATCCTTGTTCACGACGACCGCAGCACCGCCCGAGACCAGCACGGGCAAACCGCCCTGTGCAGACCAGCTAAAGCCGGTGGCAGGAGCATCGGTGTTGAGCTTATCGACCGAGGCCTGGGTCTTGAGGTCGTCGACAGAGATTTTGCTGCCGAAGGAAGAATCATTGCCAAAACCGCAAGCCTGGTCGCCCGCGGTGAAGAGGTTGTTGACCATAGCACCGGAGCTATACCGGCAAACGAGACCATGAGCGAAATAGCCCGACATCGATCCGGAAACGTAAGAGTTGATTACAGACCCACCGTTGAGCGTTCCCACCAGGCCACCGTAATCGGCCCAAGTGCCGCCATCGCTCAAAGTGACCGTCGACCAGCACATCTGCACGGTTCCCGAGCAATTGATCGCAAGGGCGCCCTCATAATCGCCCATGGTTGCCCGGCCCGTCACGCCCAGATTCTGCACCGTGCCAGTCACGCTCTTCGCAAGTGCCTTGCCGTTAAGCACGATGCTGTGGCCCTGGCCATCGAGCGTGCCGGCCACGGTCTCGATCTGCTGGTCGGCGCCAAGACTGATATCCGCCGTAAGCCTCACGACGGCCCCAGCCTCGATGGTGGTAGGCAGCTCGCCAGCAGAAGAGACCGTCATGGTCTCGCCGGCCTTGGCAACGCGCACGTCACGTGCCTGCTGAACATCGGCGTCGTCATCGTCGACGTTCACCGCAGCGGCGTTCTGCCCGTCCGCACTCAGCATGGCGGCAAGCCCCTCATCGGCAGACGGAGCAACGTCGGATCTTGCCTCGTCCGCCGACGCCTCGGCGCCTTCAGCACCCGTCTGCTCGTCCGCAGTGAAACTCGACTCGTCGGCATTCTCGGCAGTATCCGCCTGCTGCGAGGCCTGGGCCTGCGCCTGCACAGCGATCTCTGCCACGCCCTCGGCAAATGCCGACGTACCCGGCATCGACCAGACGAGTAGCACCGAGAAAGCAGCGGCTCCCAGGCGCTTGAGCATAATGTTGTTTCGCGTCACCCGTTCTCCTTCTTTCGCGAACCTGCAATAGAGCCATGGCGAAGAAGGCGGGACAGGCGATACCCCGGCAGCACAAAAGCGCACGTCAGCCACCCTATCGGCAGCAAAACGCACGCTCAGCAGCACCCCTTGTAGACCGGAATCCAGCGGCAAACAGAGAGGCCCTCGGTTTCGAGAAGAGCGCGGGCAGGTAATCTGGCTCGCGGGCGCGCCCGCACACAGTAACCGCCTTGCTCGGGATTCTCACCCGATTCCCCTTTATGCGCTCGCGCGCACCCGTGCTCCGGCTTCTATTTTTTAACGGAGGAAGTGTACGTTACCGCAGGTAAATCGGTCAATGCACTACACAAAAACCGCCATACCCGAGCCATATGGCTCCCGGATGGCCACCTATAGGCAACCTCTATCGCCACCAGGCCGCTGACGAACCAAACCCGCCCACAAGATTGAGCGGCCCGAATGCCCCCGCGGGACTTTTGACCCGCCCATTCCCGGCTGGGCGGCACGCGCTATTATGGTTGCCGTTTGCGTGAGCTATATAGATGGGAGCGTACCTATGGCAGCTTTTTCCACCGTGATCTTTGACCTTGACGGCACCATCCTCAACACGCTCGAGGACCTGGCGGCCGCTAGCAACCATACCTGCGAGACGCACGGCTGGCCTACGTTTGCCGTTGACGAGTACCGCTACAAGGTGGGAAACGGCATGCTCAAGCTGGTCGAGCGTTTTATGCCCGCCGAGTATGCGGGCGACGGGCGTGCCTTTGAGCAGACGCTTGCCGAGTTTAGGGCTTACTACGGCGAGCACAAGGAAGACCACACCGCCCCCTACGCCGGCACGATTGAGATGCTCGACCGTCTGCGCACAGCGGGCGTTCAGCTTGCCGTGCTCACCAACAAGGATCATATTTCGGCAGCCCCGCTTATCGAGAAATACTTTGGCCCCGATCGCTTTGCGCTGGTACAGGGCCGTGTGGGCGCATTTCCGCCCAAGCCCGAGGCACCCGTCACGTTGCATGTGATGAAAGAGCTGGGCGCCGATCCGGCAACCACGCTCTATGTGGGCGATTCGAATGTCGATGTTCTGACCGGCCACAACGCCGGCCTTAAGAGCGCGGGCGTCAGCTGGGGCCTCCGCGGCCGCGCAGAGCTGGAAGCCGCCGGCGCCGACTACGTGGTAGATACGCAGGACGAACTCGCCGAGCTAATCTTGGGCGAGTAGCGAGCGACACCGCTTAACGCAGCTGCGACAATTCTTCCACGCGGAAAGTGCATCCCGTTTTGGAGCTCCGAAATGGGATGCGCTTTCCGTTTGAGGCGCGTCGGGGAAACCGCATCCCGTTGTGGAGCAATATTCCGGGTCGCGGTTTCCGCAACCCACCCCATCCGGAAACCGCGACCCGGAATTCGGCCAAAAACCGGGTCGCATTTTCCCGAGCATTTGATGCGGCGTTGATACAAGGGGTGTCCCCAACTGCCGGCAGAAAAGGAACGTCCCCAAGTGCCGCCTTCCCAATGACTACTCCAGCAATGGCAACGTCGCAGGTAGAGGACGGACAGCGAGCGGGCACCAGAGCGAACAAATTGGCATGAAAAGAGGACGGCATAGACCTTCTGGTCATGCCGTCCTCTTTGAATGACAAGTTGTCGCTCTGGTGCCCGCGCAG
>QRFC01000167.1_pt1 | contig 72067 bp, 69 predicted proteins | sample 1861061 | NCBI WGS metagenome assembly QRFC01 (sample SAMN09711282, study PRJNA482702) | Human gut metagenome, whole genome shotgun sequencing project.
GGAGCTGGAGAAGTACCGCGAGGAGTTCAAGAGTCTGGCCAAGTCCGACGAGGATGTGCTGAGCCTGGCGCTGTTCCCCCAGGTGGCGCCCAAGTTCATCGAAAAACGCGATGCGCCCAAGGCCGCGCCCGCTCCTGCCGCTCCCGCCGCAAAGCCCGCCGATGCCAACGGCGTCCGCGAGCTGTATGTGGAGTGGAAAAACTGACAGTTCTTCTTTCCTTTCCCGCAGAGAGCCGGAAAAGCCCCCGCTTTTCCGGCTCTCTCCCTGATTTCAAAGAAATCCTGTTCTTTTCGCAAAAAAAGCTTGCAATATCGGTGCACATCGACTATAATAACACTGTTAACAGGATATGCACCTTTAGCTCAGTTGGTAGAGCACCTGACTCTTAATCAGGGTGTCCAGGGTTCGAGTCCCTGAAGGTGTACCAGTAATAGCAAATCACCGACCCGACCGCCGGTGATTTTCTATACGGCCCGTTGGTCAAGTGGTTAAGACAGAGGCCTCTCACGCCTTTAACATCGGTTCGAATCCGGTACGGGTCACCAAGTCCAAACTCCACCGTTTGGTGGGATGATTTAGCTCCATCTTTATGATGGAGCTACTTTTTTCGATAGGAGGTTTTTATGTCCAAGCTCATACGGCTGTCCGATCATTTCACGTATGGCAAGCTGCTGCGCTTCACGCTTCCCTCCATCTGCATGATGGTCTTCACCTCCATCTACGGCGTGGTGGACGGTCTGTTCGTCTCCAATTTCGTGGGCAAAACGCCCTTTGCCGCCGTAAACCTGGTCATGCCCTTCGTGATGATCCTGGGCGGCATGGGCTTTATGATCGGCACCGGCGGCACCGCCCTGGTGTCCAAGCTGCTGGGCGAGGGCAAACAGGAGGAGGCCCACCGCACCTTCTCCATGCTGGTACTGTTCACACTGCTGTTGGGCGCAGTACTGTCCGCCGTGGGCATCATCACCATGCCCGCCGTATCCCGTCTGCTGGGCGCGTCTGATGCCATGATGCCCGACTGCATTCTCTATGGCCGCATCGTCACCGGCTTCACCTTCGCCTTCATGCTGCAAAACGTGTTCCAGAGCTTCTTCATCGCCGCCGAAAATCCCCGCCTGGGCCTTTTCGTCACCGTGGCCGCCGGCGTCACCAACATGGTGCTGGACGCGCTCTTCATCGCCGTTTTCGACTGGGGTGTGGCCGGCGCGGCCATCGCCACCGGCCTGAGCCAGTGTGTGGGCGGCGTACTGCCCCTGATCTACTTCCTGCGTCCCAACACCAGCCTGCTGCGCCTGCGGCCCGCCGCCCTGCGTCTGCGCCCCATTCTCCAGTCCTGCGGCAACGGCTCCTCCGAGCTGATGAGCAACATCTCCTCCTCCCTGGTAGGTATGCTCTACAATTTCCAGCTCATGCGCCTGATCGGCGAGGACGGCGTCTCCGCCTACGGCGTGCTGATGTACGTCCAGTTCATCTTCGTAGCCATCTTCATCGGCTACTCCATCGGCAGCGCGCCGGTGGTCAGCTTCCACTACGGCGCGCAGCACCACAGTGAGCTGAAAAACCTCCTGCGGAAAAGCGTCCTGCTGATGGCCATCGGCGGCGTGACCCTGACGGTCCTGGCCCGTGTGCTGGCCGCCCCCTTGTCCCGGCTGTTTGTGGGCTACGATGCCAGCCTCTACGCTCTGACCACCCATGCCTTCCGGCTGTTCTGCTGGTCGTTCCTACTGGCAGGCTTCAACATCTTCGCCTCCGGCTTCTTCACCGCCCTGAACAACGGTGCCGTCTCCGCTGCCATCTCCTTCCTGCGGACGCTTGTATTCCAAGCCGGCTCCGTCGTCATCCTGCCCATACTTCTGGGCGTGGACGGTATCTGGTGGGCCATCACCGCCGCCGAGATCTTTGCCTTTATCATCTCCGGCGTCTTTCTGGTGCTCAAGCGGAATAAGTACCACTATATGTGAGCGTTTTCCCCTTGCAATCGCATAAACATAGTGCTATACTATGTTTACTAACATAAGGGAGGTCTTCCCATGCTCGTATCTACCAAAGGCCGTTACGCCCTCCGGGTCATGCTGGAGCTGGCTCAGGACGACAGCGCCGCCTATCTCCCCCTGCCCGCCATTGCCGAACGGCAGGGCATCTCTGAAAAATATCTGGAGAGCATCATCTCCGTGCTGTCCAAGGCCGGCCTGGTGGACGGCCTCCGTGGCAAGGGCGGCGGCTACCGCCTGAACCGCCCCGTCGCTGACTACTCTGTGGGCCAGATCCTCCGCCTCACCGAGGGCTCTCTGGCCCCCGTCACCTGCCTGGAGGGCGACGAAAACACCTGCCCCCGCGCCGGTCACTGCACCACGCTCCCCATGTGGGAAAAGCTGGACACCATCATCAACGACTATCTGGACAGTGTCTCCCTGGCCGATCTGCTGATGCAGACCGACGGCGGCGCCCTCTGAAAGCATACCGAAAAACCTCCCGGACCACGCGGTCCGGGAGGTTTTTGTTTTTCAGGTCCGACTCAGCCCTTGTGCTCCGTCTTGGCCGTATCCGTCTTGCTGGCAGCGTCGGTCTTATTGGCGGCAGCATCCTCCACCGCGGAGACATTCGCGGCAGCGGCCGCGGCGTCTGCCGCTGTCTTGTCCTGGATGCGGTCCGCCGGGATACCGGCAGCCTCGGCCTCACCGCGGGTCATGGTGATGGGCGCGGCGGAGTCCTCCACCAGCTTTGCCATCAGCAGATAGCGGTGATGATCGTCGCCGTTCTTGCACACGGACAGCACCACCACCTTGTCGCCCGCCTGGGGCAGGTTGGTCTTGTCCACGTTCACGCAGCCCTCGGCACTGTAAAAGGCGTTCTGGTTGGTGTCGCTCTTGTACTTAGGATCGCTGGCCGCCTTGCCCAGCGCCTCAAAGAATGCGTTAAACACCTTCTCGTCCTTGAAGTCGTGGTAGTACAGGATGTGGCTGGTATCATAGGGGATGCATGCGAAGAACTTATAGGTCAGCTGACGGCCCGGCTGATAGATGTACATCACGGCGTTGTCGTCGAACTTCAGCGTCTCGCCGTAGCTCTGCAAACCGCCGAACATGGTCCGGTTGGCCATGTTGTGGCCGTAGATCACCGTCATGGGGTCGCTGAGGTCAGACTTATTGTAGTACGCCTGGATGTACAGTGAGCCGGCCTTGTTGGTCTTGCCGTCCAAATCGCGCTGCAGGTAGTAATCGTCGTCATACCCGGTGCTGCTCTTAGTGGACTTGGGACTCTGCGCCAGATAGTGGCCCTTGCTGATGGCGCACTGGGTGGCGTTAGGGATTTGGATGAACCCGAACACGTCCGGATACTTCTTCTCGTCAAAGCTGACGCCGTCCGGCAGCTGGATGGGCTCCGGCTCCACGATGACCTCATCCTTGGGGTCCGGTTCCGGTTCCTTCTGCTCGCCGCAGCCCACCAGCACGGCAGAGCCCAGCGTCAGCAGCGCCATCACAAGCGCCATTCGGCGTAAAAAGTGCTTCTTCATCTTCTCCATTGCTGCTCCTTCCCGCGGCTCCTCTCTTCCTCTCGAGCCGCTGCGGCGTGTCCGCCGCGTTGCAATATACTTTGATATGATACCATACAGCGCCCCTGATTGCAAGCACTTTTCCCCTATCCGACCCTTATACCAGCGTCATGCCGTACTGCCCCAGCAGCTTCTCGAACCGCTGCCGCTGCGCCGGTGTCATGCGGGCCGTATACTGCGCCGCCAACGCCTGGGCCAGATCGCCGTTGCCCCGCTTCAGATAGTTCACCACAGCCCGCTGCAGGCTCTCCGCCGCCGTAGAGCTCAGGCTCTCGCCCCTGCTGCCGGTATCTCCACTATCTGTAAGACGGACGCCGGAGGCGGAAAGTTTCCTCTCCTGCTCCGCTTTGTCGGAAAAATGTGCCAGCAGCGCCTGATACAGCTTCTGGTCCTGACTGCCCGCGTCCTCATACGCCGCCTGAGCCGCCTCCAGCTGCTTCTGTCAGTCACCACGCGCCGCCTGCCAGCGGTCATAGTCCGCCTTCTCCTGCGCGTCCAGCATACTATACTGGTTCTGCAGTGCCTTGCCCTCCTGCTGATACTCCGCCAGCGCCGCCTGCCGCAGCTCCGGCACCAGCGCTGCCAGCTCCTGCAAATAGCCGTTGTACGCCTGCTGCCCCGCGCTCTGGGCGTAGCTGGAGGCATACCCGCCGGTCAGGGCCGCCGCCTTGCCCAGCGTGTCCTCCATGGCCGCCGCGCCGCGGGCGGCATACAGTCTGGCATACCGCTGGTACGACTCGTCCTCCTCCGGATCGTAGTCAAAGGCCTCACGCCCCGCGATCTGGTCATACAGGGTCTGCAAACGCTCCTCGAACCGGGACCGGTACGCCTCCGGCTCCAACGCCGCCACGCTGTCCCGGTAGGCCTGCGCCGCCGTCACCTCGTCCGACGGCGTATAGCCCCTCTCCAGCTCCTGCAGACGCCGCGCCGTGCCCGCCGTGACCTCCGCCCTGGGTGCCGCCGCCTCTGCTGCCGCAGCGGCCTGCGCCGCCTGCTCCGCCGCCGTAGGCGCGGACAGCAGGCTCCCCCACGTCTCGTCACCGGCAATGCCGTCCACCATCGTCAGTCCGTTCTTCTTCTGATAGTCCCGTACCGCGGCTCTCGTCTTCTTGCCGAAGATACCATCCTGGTCCAGACTATACCCCCGCTTGTTCAATTCATTCTGCAGCTGCCGCACCGCGCTGCCCTGTGAACCGTACGCCACCATCGTATACGTCGATGCCATGCCTCTCTCCTCCTCGTCATGTCGTGCGCCGCCAGCCATACACGCCGGCGATGCCTGTCTCCACGCTCTCCCACGCTGCGCCTGCCGGTGTCTCCGGCGCCGCAGGGCTGTCTGTCAGGCGCACGCTGCCCACCGGAAACAGCATCGCCTCCACTGTCTGTCCGTTCACCGTCAGCGCGCCGGATACCGCCACATCCCCGTAAAACACCGCCGGCCACACGCACTCCAACGCCTCCTGCTCCGCGTATTTGCCGAAGGCCGCGCCCATTCCGCCGGCGCGCAGATGCAGCGTCACCCGGCTGGTGGCCGCCGTATACCGCACCACCCGCACGTTCCCCACCGTGTCCTCCGCGCTCAGCTCCACCTCATAGGAGGTCCCGCCGTCCAGCCCGCCGCCCAGCAGCTGCTCTGCCCCCGGCAGCAATGTCACATAGCCGTTCCACGCGCCGCCCACGGGCCGGAAGCGCGCCCGCAGGACCACCGTATTGTGCCCCTGCACAGCGGCGCACTGTGCCGCGCACTTCACCTTCAGATACGCCCCGTCGTCCTTCTCTGTGCCGTCCGCGGCGCACCGCGCCGCCATAGACGCCGTGATGGCCGGCGGATAGTACGCCGCCACCGTCACCGCCTCGCCTGTCACGGTCACTGACCGTCCCCGGCTGTCCGTCACCGTGACCGTGGGCCGCAGCGTCCCGCTGATGCCGATGACCGCCGTCGTCCCGGCAGTGCCGGTCAGCTCCTGCCCCGCAAAGCGGAACTGCACCGATCGCACGGACGCGCCGCCCTGTGCCGCCGCCGTCGCCGCGTACCGTATCCGGCTGATGCCCTGCACACACAGGTCCCAGCTCTCCGCTGCCGTACCGTCGTTTACCACCTCCGTGGTCAGCGCCGCCGTGGGCCGCATGGTCTCCGGCACATAGGCCGTGAACGCCGCGCTCAGGCTTCCCACCGGCGTACCGCCGCTGTACACCTTCACCGTCACCGTCCCGGTGCCGTGCGTCGTCTCCGGCAGCTCCCCGGCCAGCGACTCCGGCACCGTCCACTGATACACCACACGCCCCGCGCTGCTGCTCACCGTCCGCAGCGCGCCGCTGCTCAGTGTTCCGGAGGCCGACCCCAGCGCGTAGCTGAACGTAAAGCTGTACCCATACCCGGGCCGCGTCAGTGTCAGCGTCCCTGTCTGTCCGATCACCGCATCTCCCGCCGTCAGCGAGAAATCTCCAATGTCCTCCACGCGCTCCACCGGCAGCGCATAGCCGTAGCTGTCGTCTCTGGCAGACCCGGAGCCGCTGTACAGCCGTATCCCCAGCGGCGCGGTGCCCACCGCTCCTGCCGCTGTTACCCAGCCGCTGTCGTACTCGATCGCGCTGCTCCACCGGCTGGGCGATGCCGCCTTCAGCGTATGCCCGCTGCACACACTTCCGCCGTCCACCGTCACCGACAGATAGATAGGGTACCCAAAATACGATGCCCCTGTCAGCGGCGCCACGGTCACATAGATCCTGTACTGCATCGCGCTGCCGCTGCGCCGGCTGTCATAGCCGAAGCTGACGCCGATCTTCGGCACGCCGCCCCACTGGATGCTGTCCAACGCCGTATAGCTCACACACTCACCCTCCGATCCACCGGAAGGCCAGTCCGCCCTCCGCCGCCTCCATGCTCCACTGCCCTACATCGATACCGCCCAGCACCGTAATGTTCGTGATGTACAGCCGGTTGTTGGACACATAGGCCACCTCCGTGGCGTCCTGCCAGAAGGACAGCCGCGTGGCGGTGAACACCGCGCGAAAGTTGTTCTGCTCCACCACCTTTTCGCCGTCCACCTCTCTGCACGTCAGGTCCTGCCCCACAGCCACGCCGTACACCGGCGCGGCCCCGTCGTAGTACACGATACCCGTGCGGATATACCCCTCCGTGTCCAGCTTATAGTGCGCAAAGGCCGCGTCCACCTTCTCCACGTTGGCCTGCAGGTCGGAGAAAAAGCTGTAATACTGCGTCACCGCCTCCGGTGCCGCCTCCAGCTGAGCGCTGAGCTTCGCCACATAGCTGCCGAAGTCCGAGCTCGCCACATACTCCTCCTCCAGCTTCGCCGTCAATGCCGCCGTGGTCTTCTGTACCTGGTCCGCCGTCTTCAGGATCATGCTCCGCAGCGTCTCATACTGCCCGTCCGCCGTCTCCGATGCCGCCGGGCCCGTGCGTCCGTTGGCCTGCCGCCGGGCGGAGGCCTCTCCGGCCTCGCCGTCCAGCGCCTCCAGCTGTCCCAGCGCCAGGTTGAGCTGCTGGGCCATCTGCACCAGATACGCGTACTGCTGCGTCACCTGCTCCTGCACCGATCCCGCCGGTGCCATCGGCAGGGCAAGCACGCTCATGGCCCGTCACTTCCCTTCTCATACACCGCTGCCGCGCTGTACACCCGGCACGGTCCGTCCCCGGCCAGCTTCAGCCGCAGGTGTCCGCACCGCACCAGCGCGAACTCCCGGGCACAGTCCCCCGTACCCGCGATCTCCGCATATCCCGGCGCGCTTTGGAACCGTTCCAGCCGTCCTGTCTCCCGCAATCTCCCCACCAGCGCGTACACCAGCGCGGACGCCGCCGCGCATACGATGTCCTTCCCATACTCGCCGTACCCGGCGTGGCCCCGCACCGTAAGGTGCGCGCCGCCGCAGCTGGCCCGTATCATCTGGGCCGTACCGCCTGCCGCGTGGCCTGCCGCTGCCGCGTCACCGCGTCGCTGCTCCGGCGCACCGCCGCCTTTCCGCCGCTACTCTCCCGCTTCTCCAGCTCTCGCTCCAGCGCCTCCGCCAGATGGGTCCCCTGGCTCTTGTCCAGCAGCGTCACCGCCCGCCGCAACGCCTCCGTCAGCCACGCCTTCTGGTCCGTCTCCTTCTGTCCCTGCCGGATGACCTCCGCCAGCGTGTCCTTGCTGCGGAACTGCATCAGCTCCAGGCACCGCAGCGCCTGCTCTGCCATATCGCTGCGGAAGAACCCCATCTGGAACAGCTGCAGCGCCAGCTGGTTGTACTCCATGGTCTGGTACGGCGTCTCGTCCTGTGCCATCACCTCCAGATCGAACTCCGGCACGCGATAGCCCCCGGTCAGCAGCGCCCTGGGCCGCAGGCCCCCGTTGCCGTAGGCGACGAACGCCCCGCCGTCCCGGCCCAGCAGCCGGAACTGCCGCGGCACGTCGTAAAACTGCCGGATCAGCTCGATGCACAGCGTCACCACCTGTGAAAACGCCTCATACCCGTCGTCGATCATATTCCGCGACAGCTTGCCGCCCGCCTCCTGCAAAGCCGCAATAGCCGTGGCCGCCGTCACGCCGCCGGCGGTGCCGCCGCTCATCACGTCCCGGTTGCCCGCCGTCTCCTTCATCTCCGCGATCTTGTTCTGCAAGACCGCCACATACACGCTGTCCAGCGCCGGCACCCGGATCGGTGCGATGGAGTCCGCGCCCAGGTTCCCGTTGGTGTGCACGAAGGGCCTCGTCCAGTCGGCATACTCGTTCTCGTTCACCGCGCCGTCCGCCCGGATGAAAAACCGCGGCGTCGCCGCCGCCAGCGTGTTTTTCAGAATAGCCTGGTTCATCAGGTCGATCTGCTTCTGCGCCGACTTGCACAGATCCACATACCCATACCCGCAGGGCGTCCCCTCCTCGGGAAACAGCGTGTCGAACACGAACGGGTACTTCCCGTGGTCGTACCAGCCCCGCGCCGCCATCTCCGGGTCGTTCTCCGTGGCATACAGCACATTCTCCCCCACGAACTTGCAGTACTGCAGCACCTGCCGTCCCTCACGCTCCGTGTGGTAGTACCAGTCCACCACCAGCGACTGCTCCGACGTGTCCACCTTGTCGTCGAACAGATACCGGCTCACCTGCGCGCCGCCGCGCCCCAGCTTCCCCTCCAGCTCCGGCCACCTCCGCACCAGATGGTTGTTGGGCACCAGCTCCGTGCAGAAAAAGTGCTCTGACTCCTGTATGTCCGTGACCCCCGGCTCCCAAAACAGGTTCAGCACGTCCATGCTGCGGATGCTCACGTCGCCCAGCCCGTGCAGCTTTTCGTTGTCCCAGAACACGCCGTACACGGCGCACCCGGACTTCAGCTTGTCCCACCACGCCTTGGAATACGTCCGCCTGAACCGGTCGTTTTTCAGCAGCACCGGCAGGATACGGCTCAGCGTCTCTGCCTCCTGCCGGTCTCCCGGCTCCCGGGGCAGCACCGTCGGCTCCGGATAGCAGTCCATGGCGTCCGCGTGCTTGCTGAGGATGCAGTTCACCAGCCAGCCGCTGGCCGGCCGCACGTCCTCCGGATTGCCGCCCTCGCCCGCCTTCTCCATCTGCTCCCAGTGCCGCAGCTTCCAGAACTGCTCGTTGTCGATGATGCGCCTGTCCAGATTTTGCTTGCCCGCGCGATAGCGCCGCAGCACCTCCGCCGCGGCCCGTACCGCCTCCGCCCCGATCTTCACCGGAGCACCGGCGTCCCGCGCGGTCCTTGTCTCCTGCTCCATCCGAGCACCTCCCTTTCATGTTCTGTCCCTGCCCCCGCCCAGCCCGAAAGTTGCCCGCAAACGTGCAACACCCCCAAATTTTTTGTCCCAGCCTTCCCCCCAAAAAAAGCGCAAAAAAAGAAAGCCCCTACGGGCTTTCTTTTTTATTTGCTCTTAGTGACGCTTTTTAGCGGTCCACGCCATACCGGTCACGGACAGCACCGCTGTCACCGCGTAGATACCCACGCCCGCGTCAAAGGTCTTGGGAGAACCCTTGGTGGTGGTAGACGTGGTGGTATCGCTGGTGGAGGGGTAGTAGTAATAGGACTTGTTGCCAACGGAACCATCGCTGTTCTGCTGCTTGCCCGCTACCAGATACGCAGACACGTCAACTGCCTTGCCCGCAGCATCCTTAAAGGTGCCGCCGGAGATGGCTGCAGTTCCCTTGTTATCCTCATCATAATAGTCCCGAATCATTTTCTGCGCATCGCTCGTCCGTATAAACGTGCCATTATTGACGGTCAGCTCCCCATCGGCTGTCGCACCCTCATACTTTGAAGTAAACAAGACGGCTTCGGCAGTTCCGTTGGCTTGGAAGGTGCCATTGTTGATCGTTGCCTGATGCCAGTTCATGATGACGTACTGGGATGTATTGGAGAAATTGCCATCATTGATGGTCAGCACACCGGTCGAATCATTCTTTACCGAATTGATACCACCGTTAAAAGTACCGCCGTTGATTGTCATGGTCGCAATAGCAGCTCCCGTACCACCGTTGCGAATCATACTGGAGAAGTTTCCTTTATTTGTCACACTGACGCCAGCATTGATCGTCATAGCTGCACCGCTGGCATTTACGATCGTATAGTAGCTGTTTTTGCCCGGACTATCCTTGCTATTCCCGTCATCTTCCTGACTGCGCATATATGTACCACCATCCAGCGTGGCCGTTCCATTATTTATAAGGGCCGCCTTACCGTGCGTGACATTATCCACAGTGCCGGTGCCGATAATGGTCAGCTTCGCGCCCAGTGCCACTGTAATCGTGTCGGATGTCACGTTTTTCACCGTCTTACCATTCAAGTCAATGGTAATATCTTTACCACTTGCTACAGTAATATCTTCGGCAGTATCCGCCACAAGTACGATAGTCTGCCCAGCTGTTGCGGCTCCTACCGCAGCCGTCAGCGTATCATAGTGTGTCGTTCCGATTGCCGCCTTATGCGCGCAGCCCTCGTCAGTACAATTTGCTGTCGTCTCCGCCCAACTCACGCTGCACAGTCCCAGCGCCAACACCAGCGTCAAAATGGTTGCCAATATCTTTTTCATTTTTCTTACCCCGGGTTTTTTAGATTTCCGCAGCCCGCTTCGTTTTAAGCTTGTTAAAACGCCAAAGCAGGAGTACTCCTGCGGATAATCAGATTATAGCACAGCTGCACAATTTGTCCAGCCTTTTTCTGGAAATTCTCCACATCTTCGTCGTCTGCGGAATTTGGACCGGGGGAGGGCCGCGCCCCTCCCCCGGTTTCTCACGGCTCCCGCCGTATCTCCGTCCTCTCCCGGGGCGCGATGGGCCGCATCATGCAGAAATACCGGCTCTCATCCGCCGCGTGGTCCTCCTGTCCCGTGTCCACATCCTCCGGCGCCGTGGTGCTGTACGACAGCCCCGGTACCGTCCGTATGAACGCCCGGCAGTTTTCGAACACATACAGCATGGGGTACCCCTCCCCGTCAAAGCTCATCCGGTAGTGCAGCTGCATCCACCCCGGTATCCGCCGGTTGTCCCCCTTCTCAAAAAACAGCCGGTGCTTCAGCGCCGTCTCATAAATACTCTCGCCCCGGCTGGCGTCCCAGATGGCCGGGTCCGCCACCCCCCGTATGGTCCGTCCCCGCAGATACGGGTGCTCGTCCTCCATCCGCCGTATCTCCGCGAACTGCCGCTCCGGCGTCCACAGCACGCCCTCGTCCGGCGTTCCCGTGCAGCCGTACAGCTCCAATATCCGGTACACGCACCCGTCGAAGTCCACCGCCCACCAGCCGCAGGAAAAGGGCTTGGCGTACCCGAAGTCGTAGCTTCTGTACACGTTCCACTCCCGCGGGATGTCAAAGGGCCGGATCACGTGCGTCCACCGTCGGTCCGCGTAGTGCGCCGGGTCGTCCGTGAACTCCTGGAACACCTGTCCCGCCAGCACGTCCCACCGTCCCTCCAGCCACGCCGCCCGCAGCTTCGGCGGCAGCGCCTCCAGCTGCCGTATATACTCCGGCTGCCGCGCCAGCAGCGCCCCGTTGTCCGTCACCCGCGCCGGTATGAACGCGTACTCGCCCCCGTTCTCCCCCGGCTCATACCGCCGGTCGATAAACAGCCGCTTGATATACCCATGCCCCGGCCCGCCCGGGTTGCACGTGTAGTAAATGCGCTTGGGAAATCCGTTCACGCCGCGCACGCACGCCGCCAGCTTCCGCATCCACTGCTCCTTCAGCTGCGTGGCCTCGTCGAAGAAGATCACGTCGTACTCCGCGCCCTGATAGCGATCCGCGTCCCGGTCGCAGGCGCAGTACCCGAACTGCAATACGCTCCCGTTCCCGAACACGAACCGTCTCTCCTCCGCCCGGTATACGGCCGTACCCGCCAGCTCCAGCCGCAGCGTCTCCAAATGGTTTGCCTCGATCTCCGGCATGGTCCGCCGCACCAGCAGCATCCGTATCCCCGGATACCGCTGCGCCAGCAGCTTGGCCTTGCACCGCACCGCCCAGCTTTTCCCGCCGCCCCGTGCCCCGCCGAAAGCGACGTATTTCTTTTTGCACCGCAGAAATTCGTCCTGCTTTGCGTTCGGCGTCCCGATGTATATATCCTCCATGTTCTCTCCCCCTTGTCTCTCTTCTCTCCGTGCTTACTCGCTCAGCTCCCGTACCCCCTCTCCCATCAGCACCTGCACCGTCTGCACCGCGGTCCCGCCGCCCAGCTCCTTCTCCAGCCCCGCCAGCGTCTGCAATATCCCCGCCAGCTCCTTCAGCTCCTTGGTGCACGCCTCACCTTTTTCCGCCTCCTCGGCCGCCCGCTTCGCGCCCCGCATCAGCGCCCGCGTCATTTCCAGCAGGCAATCCCTGCTCTCCGCCCTGCGCCGTCTCTCGTTCCGGCACCCGCTGACCCAGTTCTCCTTCCGCGCGTGCCGTCCCACGGTCTGCACCGAAACGCCGTATTCCTTCGCCAGCTGCATATAGGTATATCCGCCCGCCTCGTACTTCTCCCGCAGTTCCTCCCAGGGTGCCGCCGTCTTATGCATCCGCCTCACCTCCGACCACCTCATACGCCGCCAGTATCTGCGCCGCGAAATCCGCCAGGCAGCCCCTGCACACGTTCTCACCGCTGATCCGGTAGTATCGCTCTCCCCGCCGCAGCTCCCCGTCGCACAGGTCGCACTGTCCGCACACCGCGTCCGTCCCGTTCTTTCTGTACTTCATATCCGTACCCCCTTATCAAGATCGTCTGCCCCCATCCCCGAAAAGCAAAAAAGTTGCCCGCAAACGGGCAACACCCCCAAAATTTTCCCCCAGCCTTCCCCTTGAGGGCACGCCCCCCTAAGCCTTCCCCCTTGGGTTCGCGGTGTTGAATGACAGGCCGGTGGCCTGTCAGATCCGCGAACCGACCGACCCGCAGGGAGACAGGTGCCCCCACAGGGGGCGGATAAGGTGTAGCCGCGCAGCGGCGTAAAACGCCCCCGTCCCGCCCCGCACCGCCGCACAGAAAAAAGGGCCGGCTCCCGCCGACCCTTTTTCTGTTCTCCTTTAGCCCGGAGGCCAGGTCATATCCCGCCCCGCCAGCACATGGAAGTGCAGGTGCTTCACGGTCTGTCCCGCCTGATCGCCGCAGTTGTTGACGATTCGGTAGCTCTCCACGCCCAGCTCCCTGCAGATCTTGGCGATGACCTCGAAGCAGTGGGCCACCACACCGCTGTTGTCCGCCGTGATGGCATTGGCGCAGCAGATATGTGCCTTGGGCACCACCAAAAAGTGTACCGGTGCCTGCGGCTCGATATCATAAAAGGCATAGCATTGTTCGTCCTCATACACCTTTTTGCTGGGGATCTCCCCGTCAATAATGGCGCAGAACAGGCAATCGTTCTTCATGGTCGCATCTCCTTTCACATATATTTTTGTTGTTATTTTTCTCCCAATTCCCTTTTGTGTTCCTGCGCGCTCTTGAGCCCTTGAAGATGCAAGGCTTTGGAGCCGTTTGGAACACAAAGTCGAATTGGGACTTATTTTTTCATAATACAGCGCATTATTTCAACTTTTCCGCCACGAAATCGTCCACGGCCGCCAGCGCGTCGTCCACCTTCAGCAGGTCGGTGCCGCCGCCCATGGCGCTGTCCGGCTTGCCGCCGCCCTTGCCGCCGCACACGGCGGACACGGTCCTGACCAGATCGCCGGCCTTCACGCCCCGCGCCACGGCCTCCTTGCCGCACACCGCCAGGAACGTGACCTTCTCGCCCACGATGCTGGCCAGCACGCCTACCACATGGGGATCCTTGTCCCGCAGGAAGTCGCCCATCAGCCGCAGGGCGTTTGCGTCCAGACCCTGACGGGTGCCGGTGATGACGTGCAGCCCGTCCACGGTCTTGGCGGAGGCCAGAATCTGCTTGGCCTCGCCCATGGACGCCTCGCTCTTGAATTTCTCCAGCGCCTGCCGCAGCGCCTTCATCTCGCTGGCCTGCTGCTCCAGACGCTCCAGCAGCGTCTCCGGCGCGGACTTGAAGAACTGGGACGCCCGGTTCAGCAGCCCGCGGCTGCGGCGCATGTCCTCCATGGTGACCTTTCCGGTGGTGGCCTCGATGCGGCGCACGCCGCTGGCCACGCTGCTCTCGCTCTTGATGCGGAAGGGGCCGGCCTTAGCGGTGTTGTCCAGATGAGTGCCGCCGCACAGCTCCATGGAGAAGTCACCCATGGTCACCACCCGCACGGTCTGACCATATTTTTCGCCGAAGGTAGCCACCGCGCCCCGGGCCTTAGCCTCGGCGATGGGCAGTTCTTCGGTGGTAACGGGCAAACCGGACAGAATGGCGTCGTTGACCAGATCCTCCACCTCATCCAGCTGCTGGGGCGTGATGCCCTCAAAGTGGGTAAAGTCAAAGCGCAGGCGATCCGGCTCCACCAGAGAGCCGGCCTGATGCACATGGTCGCCCAGCACCTTCACCAGCGCCGCGTCCAACAGATGGGTGGCACTGTGGGCCCGGCGGATAGCGGCGCGGCGGTCGGTGTCGATAGACGCCGTCACACTGTCGCCCACGGCCACGCTGCCGCTGAGCAGCTTGCCGTAGTGCATGAACTTGCCGCCCTTGTTCTTCTGCACATCGCTGACCACGAACTCCATGCCGTCGCCGGTGATCACGCCGTGGTCGGCCACCTGACCGCCCATTTCGGCGTAGAAGGGGGTCTTGTCCAGCACCAGGATGGCCTCCATACCGGACACGATCTCGTCCACCAGCTCGCCCTCGGCCACGATACCCAGCACCTTCGCGCCGTTCACCGTGTCGCGGTCATAGCCCACGAACTCTGTGGCCGGCATGTCCTTGCCGAACTCCACGCCGGCCCAGCCCAGATCGCCCAGCGCCTTGCGGGCTTCGCGGGCACGCTCCTTCTGCTGGGTCATCAGGGACTGGAAGGCATCCTCGTCCACAGTCATGCCCTCCTCGGCGGCCATCTCGGCCGTCAGGTCGATGGGGAAGCCGAACGTATCGTACAGCTTAAAGGCGTCAGCGCCGGAGAACACCGTCTCGCCCTTCTCCTTGTGGGAGGCCAGCATCTCGTTATAGATGCGGATGCCGCCGTCAATGGTGCGGGCAAAGTTCTCCTCCTCGGTGCGGATGACCTTGGTGATGTAGCTCTGCTTTTCCTTCAGGTCGGGGTACTGCCCCTCGTTCTCGTGTACCACGGTGTCCACCACCTTGTACAGGAACGGCTCGTTGACGCCCAGCAGCTTGCCGTGGCGGGCGGCGCGCCGCAGCAGGCGGCGCAGCACATAGCCGCGGCCCTCGTTGCTGGGCAGGATACCGTCGCAGATCATAAACGTGGCAGACCGGATGTGATCGGTGATGACCCGCAGGCTCACATCCCGTTTATAGCTCTCGCCGTAGTGGGCGCCGGTCAGCTCGCTGACCTTGTGGGTGATGTTCATCACCGTGTCCACGTCGAACAGGCTGGCCACGTTCTGGCACACGCAGGCCAGACGCTCCAGACCCATGCCGGTGTCGATGTTCTTCTGCTTCAGCTCGGTGTAGTTGTTGTGGCCGTCGTTGTCGAACTGGGAGAACACGTTGTTCCATATCTCGATATAGCGGTCGCAGTCACAGCCCACGGTGCAGCCGGGCTTGCCGCAGCCGTACTCCGGTCCGCGGTCATAGTAGATCTCGGAGCAGGGGCCGCAGGGGCCGGAGCCGTGCTCCCAGAAGTTGTCCTCCTTGCCGAAGCGGAAGATCCTGTCCTCAGGAATGCCGATCTCGTCCCGCCAGATGGCGAAGGCCTCGTCGTCGCTCTCGTACACGGAGGGATACAGCCGCTCAGCCTCCAGCCCCACCCACTCGGGGGAGGTCAGGAACTCCCAGCTCCACGCAATGGCCTCGTGCTTGAAGTAATCGCCAAAGGAGAAGTTGCCCAGCATCTCGAAATAGGTGCCGTGGCGGGCGGTCTTGCCCACATTGTCGATGTCACCGGTACGGATGCACTTCTGACAGGTGCAGACGCGGCGGCAGGGCGGCTCCTCCTCGCCCTTGAACCAGGGCTTCATGGGGGTCATGCCGGCGTTGATCAGCAGAATGGATTTGTCGTTCTGGGGCACCAGCGAAAAGCTTGGCAGCCGCAGGTGGCCCTTGGTTTCAAAGAACTTCAGGAACATCTCCCGCAGTTCGTTCAGGCCGTGATAGGGATGGCTCATAGTCGTTGTCTCCTTTACAATGTATACTAAAATTCTTTTTCGCTCTCGTTCCATTGGCGGGTCATATCCGCCAGTTCTTTCTCCAGGTTCAGGAAGAACCTGGAGATATGCAGCCCGTCCGCCAGGGCGTGGTTCACGAACAGCGACACCGGCAGTGTCGTCCGCCCGTTGACGGTCACATATTTGCCCCAGCTGATGCGGGGATTGCTGTCGTCCGGGCTCTCCGCCGGGTGCTGCAGCTGCGAGTAGTGTACCCATGGCACGCTGGAGACAAAGAAGAAGCTCCGCACGTCGCCGTCCTCGGTGAGCGTGCCCCGCTCCAGCACCTCCCGCTGCCGCCGCTGTCCCTCCGCGATGAAGGTCCCGTAGGGCATGTCGCCCTCCACGGTGCAGTAGACATACACGCCGTCCGGCTTCATGGCGGTGTAGGACGGCGCACACCAGTCGTACTCCGCCACCCGTCCGTCCGGCAGGAGCCGCCGCCGCAGCTGGGGCACGGCATTGGCCGCCCGCACCACCGCATACAGCAGACTCAGGAAAAAGGGCCTGCCGTCCCGGGCGGCCATCATGTCCGTGATGTCCATCTCCACCGTCAGTCCGGCGAAGGGGAACGTCATCCCCCGGAAGTAGGCAAACTGCCCGCTGCGGGGATCCTCCTCCATATTGATAATGGTATAGTGCATCTCCCACCTCCTGCAACGAAAAACGCCCCTGTTTGCCATAGCAAACAGGGGCGAAAGACACTTCCGCGGTACCACCCTGATTTGGCGGCGAGCCGCCCTCTCAGCGCCCTGTAACGGGAGCATCCCGTGCCATTCATCACGGCAGGCTCAAAAGCGGCTGTCACCGTGCCGATCCCAACGGGCTTGCACTGTCCCCGTCTCGCTCCGGGCGGCCTCCGGTAACTCTTCTCTCTCATCGCCATTATGGAATATAGCGTTATTTTACCACAATGTTCCCCATTGTCAACACGAAATTTCTCTTTTTGTGAGATATTCCCCCTTGTCTTTCCGCACTGCTGTGGTATACTGGAAACCGTCATTTTTACAGAAAGAGGGACCTCCCGTGCAAAAGCTCTCCCACAACGACCACATCGACCTGTACCGCCACCTATCCTTCTGTGCCGTGGGCGGCTTCTTCGGCTGCTACGCTGTTCTTATCCACAGCGGCGTCATGGGCAACGCCCAGACGGTGAACCTGATCGAGCTGCTGCTGGATGCCCTGCGGGGCGATCTGCACGCCGTGCTCCTGCACCTGGGCGCGCTGGTGCTGTACGTGCTGGGCACTATGCTGACGGTGCTGCTGCCCCACTGGTGGGGCTGGGATATGCACTATGTATCGCCCGTTATCACCGTCGCAGCCGCCGTGACCGTAGCCTTCCTGCCGGAAACGCTGAACGTTGTGGTGGCTCTGTATCCCATCTTCTTTGCCATGAGCATCCAGTGGAGCAGCTTCGGCGGCGCCCGCGGCTTTTACAGCTCCACCATCTTCTCCACCAACAACACCAAGCAGACTTCTCTGGCCCTGGCCAACTACCTGTGTGACCATGACCGCGCCCACCTGCGGAAGCTGGAGGTCTTTGCCCTCACCCTGCTGTGCTTCCACATCGGCGCGGCAGCGGCCTACTTCGCCGTGACGTGGTGGTATATCCGCGGCGCGCTGGCCGTGCTGCCCCTTATCGCCTGGGCCTTCTTCCTGTCCGTATGCGAACGCAGGCATGAAGCCCTGGCCGAGGAACCGGAGACCATCCCCGACAGCAGCGCCCACCCCACCAGCAACGCATAAAAATTGTCCCCCGGCTTCGCCGGGGGACAATTTTTATGTACTTATTTCCCACTCAGCGCCACCGCGTGGCGGATGAAGCTCATGGGCGGCACCGGACGGGGCAGCTGCATGGTGAACACCAACTGGGGCGTCTTCGGCTCCGCCAGGCCATTGCCCTCGCTGTCGCGCATCACCGGCACGGTGATCGTAAAGGGCTTCGTATCCGGCCCCACCACCTCCACGATGTCGCCGGCGGCAAATTTGTTCCGCAGGCTCAGGGTGGCCAGCCCGTTTTCATCACAGTCCGTCACCACAGCGCAGATCTGCCAGTCCCGCAGATACCGGGCGCTCTCATAATACTGCCCCGGCTGGCCGTAGAAAAAACCTGTGGCGTAGTGCCGATGGCTGATGTGCTCCACCTCATCCCGCCACACCGGGTCAAGCGGGCGCCCTGCGGCCACGTCGTCCAAACAGTGCCGGTACGCGCCTGTAACGATGGCCGCGTAGTAAGCGGACTTAGCCCGACCCTCGATCTTCAGGCAGTCCACCCCGGCGGCCATCAGGTCGTCCATGTGGTCGATCATGCACATATCCCGGCTGTTCATAATGTATGTGCCCTTTTCGTCTTCGAACACCGGGAAATACTCCCCGGGCCGTTTCTCTTCCATCAGCGCATACTGGTAGCGGCAGGGCTGGGCACATTCGCCCCGGTTGCTGTCCCGTCCGGTCATATAGTTGCTCAGCAGGCAGCGCCCGGAGTAGCTGACACACATAGCCCCGTGGCAGAAGGCCTCCAGTTCCAGCTCCGGGGATACCCTGGCCCGAATGGCGGCGATCTCCTCCAGGCTCAGCTCCCGGGCCAGCACCACGCGGCTGGCGCCCAGATCGTACCAGGCCTGGGCGCAGACGTGATTGGCGATAGACTGCTGGGTGCTGATATGACGCTGGCAGTGGGGCGCGTACTTCCCCGCCAGGGTGAACGCGCCAAGGTCCGCCAGAATCAGGGCGTCCACCCCCGCCGCGTCCAGCTTTTCCAGATGGGCAGGCAGGGCCTCCGCCTCATTCCAGCGGGGCATGGTGTTCACCGTGGCGTGTACCTTTACGCCGTGGTCGTGGGCGAACTGCACCGCGCGGGGCAGCTGCTCGTCGTCAAAGTTTCCGGCAAAGGATCGCATCCCGAAGGATGTGCCGGCCAGATACACCGCGTCCGCGCCGTACAGCACCGCCATCTGCAGCTTTTCCCAGTCCCCTGCGGGGGACAGCAACTCCGGCTTTTTCATCTTCATCATCAGGAGTAGATGGGCTGATATTCACCGCTGTTAATGAACTTCAGGTGCTCGTTATAGTCGGTAAAGAAGTGGCTTTTGCCGTCCTTGCCCAGGGCGAAGAAGTAATAATCGGTGTCCGCCGGGTAGATGGCCGCCTCAATGGCGGACAGGCCGGGATTGCAGATAGGTCCCGGAGTCAGGCCGGGGTTGATATAGGTGTTGTAGGGACTGTCGATCTCTGTATCGAAGGTCTTGACCCCGTCGTGCTTCATGATATAGTTGATGGTAGAGCACAGCTGCAGCGCTCTTCCGCCCTTCTCACTGCTCGGGTTCTCCAGACGGTTGTGGATGACAGAACTGATGTTCTTGCGCTCGGTGTCGTCGCCGATGGACTCCTTCTCGATCAGGGATGCCATGGTGATGATCTCCTGCAGGGAGTACGGAGACGCCTTGATGTCCGCCAGCATCTGCTGGCTGATGCTGTTCTTGAAGTACACCAGCATCGTCTCCACCGTATACACCGCGGACCGGTTCTTGTCGAATTCATAGGTGCTGGGGAACAGGAAGCCCTCCATGCGATCGATGCTGCCCAGCTTGTCGTCATCCAGGAAATCGTAGTCCTCATACGCAAAGTTGGCGCAGGCATCCTCCAGATCCTCCTTGGTGGCCACGCCCTTCTCCGCCAGCAGATCGATGATCTCCCGGACGGTGTAGCCCTCGGGGATGGTGACCTTGATCAGGCCCTGGGCCTCCTTGGCGTCCGTCTCCCAGTCGTGCATATTGGTAATCAGGGCGCGGAAGTCCATATCACTGTTCAGCTTGTAGGTCCCCGGCTCCACGTAGCGGTTGTAGTGCAGGAACGTGCCGGCAATATTGAACACCAGTCGGGAATTCACCAGCCCCGCGTCGTGCAGCTTCTTGGCCACATCTCCCCGGCTGTCACCCTCCTCTACGGTGATCTCCACCTCGGTATAGGGCTTGTTCAGCGAACACACGTCGTTGACCAGCAGCCAACCGATGCCCGCCAGCAGGCAGGATACCAGCACCACACAGGCCAGATAGATGATGGTCCGGTTGCGCTTGGCCTGACGGCGGCGGTCACTGTGGCGGCGCTGCTCGGAGGACGCCTGCCGGCGGACCTCCTCGGCGTCCCACTTCGCCGTGGCGTATTCGTTTCGTTCTTCACGGTTTCCCATAAGTCTTTGCTCCTTTCCCAGCGTCAGCCGATAAGATCGGCCACGCAGGTCATCACTTCGTTGTGTATGTCGTCTATCAGGCGAGGCGCGCCCGCCCGGGCGCAGTCAATGCGCGTCCAGCCGCAGCGTGCCACCACATGGGCAGCGTTTTCCCGGCAGCGGCGCAGGTATTCCTCGTCCTTCTCGTGGATGTCAGCAGTGGTGTGGGTGACGGCCTCCCGCAGGCGCATCATCTGTTCCGTGGCCTCTGTGGGCATATCCAGATACAGCACCCGTGTGGGCTCCGGCAGCCCCAACAGCCGGTACTCGAAGTCAAACAGCCAGTCGAGAAAACCGTCCCGCTGCTCCGGCGGCAGCTTACCGGTCTGGTGAACGGCGTTGCTGGTGGTGTATCGATCCGCAATGACCAGTCCGCCCTGCTCATAGTACGCGCCCCAGTCCTGTTTGTAGGAGGCATAGCGATCCACAGAGTAGAACACTGACGCGGCATAGGCATTCACGTCGCCGGGCTTGTCCCCGAAGGCACCGCCCAGATACAGGCGGATCAACGCAGAGGACTCCTCCTGATACCGGGGGAACTCCAGCTTGCGGAAAGGGATACCGCGGCGCGTCAGTTCCTCGCACAGCAGCCGGGACTGGGTAGCCTTGCCGGACCCGTCCGTCCCCTCGAACACGATGAGTTTTCCCTGCACAGCGCTCGCCTCCTTTGGACACACTGACCCATAATACAGGGTATTGTACCACAGTTTTCCCCATTTGTAAACCATTCAAACGGGCCCGTCCCCTGCAAAAGGGCCGCCCCCTCCGGGACGGCCCCTGATACGCTATTGCACGGCGGCCTTTTTCTTCTGCTTCTCCTCATAGACGGTGTTCAGCACATACAGGATAACACCCGTCCAGATAAACAGGAAGCTTACAAGCTTCTCGCGGGTAAGGGCCTCGCCCATGATGGCACCGCAGATAATAGACAGAGACGGGCTGATATACTGGCAGATGCCCGTGGTCATCAGCGGCAGATGCCTAACGCCGATGGAGTAAAACACCATGGGCAGCCCGGTGATCACACCGCCGCCGATCATCAGCAGTTGCTTGACGACCGTCATGCTGCCCATACCGTTGTCTCCCATACGGAAAAACAGGATGAACAGCAGCGCTACCGGCACCATCATCAAAATCTCTGACGTGGTAGACACGATGGAATCGATGGTCAAGCTCTTCTTGATGGCTGCATAGATGGAGAACATCAGCGCCAGGGCGATGGTCACATAGGGCACGCCGCCGAAGCCGGAGGTGCTGAACACGATGCCGGCCACCACGATGGCAATGATCACAAAGTGCCGCCAATTCATCTTCTCGCGGAAGATAACGGCCCCAAGGGCAAATACCACCAGCGGCTGGATGTAATACCCCAGGCTGCACTCCAGCACGCGGCCGTTCTGCACCGCCCACAGGTACACCAGCCAGTCGCCGAACAGCAGCACCGATGCAGGCATCTCCCGCTTGAGCACCTGCTTGTCCTTGAATACGGCCCACAGCTGCGGCAGCTTTCCCTGCACCTTCAGAATACACAGGCAGGCCACCGCTGCCCAGATAATGCGGCAGGCCATGATGAAAAACGTGTCGATCTCGCCGCACAAATTGGTGCACATATACCAGTACAGCGGCTGGAAGCCCCAGATGAAAAAGCACACCGACATAGCCCCCAGGCCCTTGCGGTAGTTGACCGTTTGCATACGTTTTCCCTCACTTTCCTACAGAAATCGGGTAGTTTCCCCATTTACAGCGTCCAATAACCATGATATGATAACACCTGCAACGCGGAATAGCAAGCCATATTTTCCCGGAAAAGGAGGTTTCTCATGCTGCTGTTTGACATGGACGGAACGCTGATCGACTCCAACGGCATCTGGAAGGACGTGGACACGCGTTTCTTGGAGAAGCGAGGTCTGCCCTATACGCAGGAATACTATGAGGGCGTGGCCCACACCATCTTCCCGCTGGCGGCCAAATTCACAAAGGAATTCTGCCATCTGCCGGAGAGCGAAGCCGCCATCATGGCCGAGTGGATGGAGATGGCCGGCGACATTTACGCCACGGACGTAACGGAAAAGCCCGGTGTCCGCGCCTATCTGGAGCAGATGAAGAACCGCGGCGAGCGTATGGCTGTGGTCACCAGCGCGGTCCCTGTTCATTGCCGTACGGCGCTGACCCACCTGGGCCTGCTGCCCTATTTCGAGCGTATTTTCTTCGCCCAGGAGCTGGGCACCGAGAAAAAGTACCCCGCCCTCTGGGAGAAGGTCGCCGCTGCACTGGGCGTCTCCCCCGCAGACTGCACCCTGTTCGACGACTCCGTGGAGGCCATCCGCGGCGCCAAGGCCGCCGGGATGCACACCGTGGGCGTGGCGGATCTCTACTTCGCCTCCTGCGCCGGTGAGATGGCCCGCACCTGTGATCGTTACATCTCCAGCTTCGGCGAGCTGCTTTATCCTTGACTTTTGTCGAATGATTTACTATAATTAAGGTTACGGCGCCCCATGCGCCGCTTATTATGCGCGGCTGCCCGCAGGCAGGACCGCTTGAAGGAGTTTTGTATCATGCCTGTTTATCCCATGGACATCGCTGGGCTCCACCGGGAGCTGCCTATCTGTAAGGTCACGGACGACCTGTACATCGGCGCCTTCATCTGCTTTGGCGACGCGGAGCTGACCGTAGCCTGCGCCCGTGATATGCTGGCCATGCTGGAGGCAGACAGCTACGACTATCTGTTCACCGCCGAGGCTAAGTCCATCCCCCTGATCCACGAGATGGCCCGTCAAAGCGGTGCGAAAAAGTATTTCATCGCCCGCAAGGGCCCCAAGGCCTATATGCCCGATCCCCTGCACGTGGAGGATAAGTCCATCACCACCGCCGGGGTGCAGAAGCTGTATCTGGGCCGTGACGATGCCGACCTGATCCACGGCAAGCGCATCGTCCTCATGGATGACGTGATCTCCACCGGCGGCTCCCTCCACGCCATGGAGGAGCTGGTGAAGATGGCCGGCGGTACCGTAGTGGACCGCATCGCCGTGCTGGCCGAGGGCGGCGCGGCGGACCGCAAGGACATCAAGTACCTGAATGTCCTGCCGGTATTCAATGCCGACGGCAGCATCAAGTGAAAAGAAGCGCCTGCGGGCGCTTCTTTTTTTGTTCTCATTAGCAAAACCGTATGACCGCCGCCATCTGCCGCACATTTTTTATAGCGCGCGGGGATAGACTTTTGTGATAAGTTATGGTAATATGTAGAATTAATAAAACTAATGCTTTGAGTGGGAGAAAGGAGCAGTTCCATTATGGCAGTAAAAGAGAGCTATGCCGGCAAGATCAACCGGAAGCTGACGAAAAAGCTGCGGGTCATCGCCGTGGCCGCCGGCCGTGAAAAGGCCGACCTGGTGCTGAAAAACGCCACCTATGTCAACGTATTCTCCAACGAGCTGTGTCACGGCGACATCGCCGTGGCCGAGGGTCTGATCGTGGGCATGGGTGAATACAGCGGCAATACAGAGGTAGATATGGGCGGCAAGATCGTCCTTCCCGGCTTTGTGGACGCCCACATCCATCTGGAGAGTTCCCTGGTCAGTCCCACGGAGTTTGCCAAGGCGGTGCTGCCCCATGGCACCACCACCGTCATCACCGACCCCCACGAGATCGCCAACGTCATGGGCACCGACGGCATCGAGTATATGCTCCAGGCCACCGAGGACCTGCCCGTGGACGTGCGCTTTATGCTGCCCTCCTGCGTGCCGGCCACGCCGCTGGACGAGTCCGGCGCCAACCTGGACTACCGGGCTATCGACAGCTTCTATGACCATCCCCGTGTACAGGGTCTGGCCGAGATGATGAACTTCGTGGGCACCATCAACGGCGATCCCCAAGTGGTGGAGAAGATCGTGGCCAGCCAGGCCCATCACAAGAAGATCGACGGCCACGCCCCCGACCTGGTGGGCAACGACCTGAACGCCTACATCGCCGCCGGCGTGTACTCCGACCACGAGTGCCACGACCTGAACGACGCCATCGCAAAGCTCCAGCGCGGCCAGTTCATTATGATCCGCGAGGGCACCGCAGCCCGCAATCTGGAAGCGCTGGTCCCCCTGCTGTGCGACAAGTATGTGGAACGCTGTATGTTCTGCACCGATGACAAGCACCCCAACGACCTGCTGGAAAAGGGTCACATCGACTACATCGTCAAAAAGGCCATCTCCCTGGGTGCCGACCCCATTACCGCCATCAAGGCCGCCTGCCACAACGCTGCCCGCTACTTCCTGCTGAACAACCGCGGCGCCATCGCACCAGGCTATCTGGCGGACTTCGTCATCATCGACGACTTTGACCACTTTAACATCGAAAAGGTCTACAAGCGCGGCGTACTGATGGTAGACCATGGCGTGGTGGCGGACTTCCCCGTCCCGGAGATCGACCCCTATCTGGTCAACCGCGCCCACGACACCTTCCATGTGGCCCCGCTGACCGCCGCCGACTTTACCGACAGCCGCCCCCACGCGGTCATTGGCATGGTCAACGGCGAGATCACCACCACCGACGGCGGCTACACCGACCGTATCGATGTGGACTATGACATTCTGAAGATCGCCGTCATCGAGCGTCATAAGAACACCCACCACATCGGCCTGGGCTACATCAAGGGCTACGGCCTGCAAAAGGGCGCCGTGGCCACCAGCATCAGCCACGACAGCCATAACATCATCGTGGTGGGCACCAACGAGGAGGATATGGCCTTCGCCGCCAACCGCATCGTACAGCAGCACGGCGGCATCACCGTGGTGGAGAACGGTCAGGTGAAGGGCGAGCTGCTGCTGGCCATCGCCGGCATCATGTCTGACGACACGCTGGTGAACGTGAACCGCGACCTGGAGAACGCCAAAAAAGCTGCCTACGACCTGGGCGTGTCCACCGGTATCGACCCGTTTATGACCCTGAGCTTCATGGCCCTGCCGGTGATCCCCAGCCTGCGCATCACCACCCGCGGCGTGTTCGACGTCACCACCCAGCGCTACGTCTGATACCTGTTCCCGCTTCGCCGGGACCTATATCCGCAAAAAAAGAAAGCCCTCACGGGCTTTCTTTTTTTGCTCACAGCTTCAGTTCACAATCCAGGCTCATCACCGCGCTGCCGCCGATACGGACCGTCACGGCGCCGTCCTTTTCATACAGAAGGCTGCGTATCTCGCTGGGCCGACTCATGTGCTCGCCCTGCAAAAACACATTCTCCTGCTCCGGCTTCACATCGCCTCGCAGGTAGAGATAATACGTCAGTGCACCGTTGCTAGTCCCGGTGGCACACTCCTCCGGGATGTCGTACAGGGGCGCGTAGTTGCTGCACCAGGCCGTCACGCCGTCCCGCCCCGGGCAGAACATATGCACGCCGGTCACATCGTACTTCCGTGACAGCTCCGTGACCACCGGTGCGTTCTGCACTGCCCGCATGAGCGTCTCATGGTCCCGGACGGGCATCATAATATCCGCCAGACCGGTGGACACCATCCGTGGGATATATCCCTCCGGGCAGTCCGCCTCCGTCAGGCCATAGGCGGCGTACAGCGCGGCGCGCTCCACTGCCGGGATGTCGCCGATCAGCTGCGGCGGCGCCATATCCATCCAGACAGTACCGCCCCTGACGGTGATGTTCAGCTCCCCGGCCTTTGTGTGGGCAATATGGTCTCCGTCGCCGATCTTCTCCAGCTGCCGCAGCAGGGCGAAGGACGCCACCGTGGCGTGGCCGCACAGGTCCACCTCCCCGGCGGGGGTGAAATAGCGCAGGGATACGGAGCCGTCCGGCTCCATATGTATAAAGGCCGTCTCCGAGTGCTTCATCTCCGCAGCGATCTGCCGCATGGTCTCATCAGACAGCTCCCGGTCCGGCAGTGCCACGCCCGCCTGGTTGCCGCCGAAGATCCGATTGGCAAAGGCGTCCATCACATAGAGCTTCATAGGGTATACCTCCCAGTTTTTCTTGTGGTTTTCATTATATACTCTCTTGATCTTAACGGCAAGTATATTTGACTTTCCCGGAAATTTTCGTTAGAATAGAATGCATCAGAGATACCGTCCGGGACGGTGTCTATCAGGAAAGAAAGGAAAATCATCGAAAATGCTCAATGAGCGCAGTCTTTTTTCGCAATTCCTCCATTTCGTAGCCGCTACGGTGGCATCCCTCATGGTTTTCAGCCTGTACTCCATCGTGGACGGGCTGATGGTCGCCAAGGGCGTAGGCGAATACGCCATGGCAGCGGTGAATCTGGCGGTACCGTTCACCAATGTGCTGTTCTCCATCGGCGTCATCTTCGCCGTCGGTACCAGCACCATCATCGCCATCTATCTGGGACAAAACCAAGGCGAGAAGGCCAACAGCCTGTTCTCTCAGAACATCGTGCTGCTGACGTGCGTCGGCCTGACCATCACCGTCCTCGTTTTCGTATTTCTGGAGCCGTTCGCCGTGCTGCTGGGCGCAAAGGGCGTAACGTATCAATATACCATCGATTATCTCCGGGGCCTGGCCCCTTTCGCGCTGTGCTTCATCATCTCCTATAACATGGAGGTGCTCATCAAGACCGACGGCTATCCCCGTCTGGCAATTCTGACGGTCATCACCGGCTGTCTGGCCAACTGCGTGCTGGACTATATCGCCATCTTTGTGCTGAATCTGGGCGTATGGGGCGCGGCCTTCGCCACAGGTCTTTCCCAGCTTCTGACGTGCATCATCTATCTGCGCCACTTCCTGGGCGGACACAACACCTTCCACTTTGTGAAGTTCAGGATGGACTGGGGCATCTACAAGCGGCTGATCCCACTGGGCTTTGCCGACGGCGTAACGGAGCTGTGCAACGGCGTGATGATCTTCCTGTTCAACCGGGTCATCCTCCGGTGCCTCGGCGACGACGGACTGGTGTGCTACACCATCATCGCCTATGTGAACACCCTCATCATCAACACCATGCTGGGTATCTCCCAGGGCAGCCAGCCGCTGGTCAGCTATCACTACGGCAAGGGGGACGCGGCGGGCTACAAGAAGCTGCTGCGGTATGGCTTTACAGCGGTGGGCATCATGACGGCGGTGATCTTCGCCGGTGTGATGATCTTTGCCCCCCAGATCGCCGGAATCTTCCTCGGCGCGGAGAAGCCGGAGCTGCTGGGCAGCGCGGCCGGCGCGCTGCGGCGGTACGGTCTGTGCTACATACTGCTGGGAAGCAACATCCTCATGGGCGGCTTCCTGACGGCGGTGGAACGGCCGAAGGCGGCCATCTCCATCTCCGTAGGCCGTGGACTTGCGTTTCAGGCCGGCGCGCTGCTGCTGTTGGCGGCAGCCGTGGGCGGCACGGGCATTTGGTTTGCGCCGGTGATCTCCGAGGCGCTGTGCGCGGTGATGGCCGTGTGGTTCCTCCGGCGGTTCCTGCGGAAAACCGCGGCATAACCAACATAAAAAGTATCCCGCGGCACAGCCGCGGGATACTTTTTTGCTCTCTTTAAGGCACCTTACGCCTGCGCGGCCTTTTCCGCCATCATCTGCCGCACCACCTCGTCGATACGGCGGGCAACGCGGCAGAAATCCTCCGCCGTATAGCCCTTGGTGGTCATGGCGGCGGTGCCGATGCGGACGCCGCTGGTCTGGAACGGCGAGCGTTTGTCCCCGGGGACGCAGTTCTTATTCAGCGTAATACCGCAGCGGTCCAATTCCTCCTGTACCTCACGTCCGGTAAGTCCGGTATCCGTCAGATCCAGCAAAAACAGATGGTTGTCCGTGCCGCCGGTAACGACCTTGTAGCCCATGGCCATGAACTCCGCCGCCATCGCCCTGCAGTTGACCACCACACGGTGGATATACGCCCGGTACTCCGGGGTCAGCGCCTCCTCCGCAGCCACCGCCTTGCCGGCGATCACGTGCTGCAAAGGGCCGCCCTGCATACCGGGAAAAACGGCGCTGTCCACCTTTTTCGCCAGCTCCGGGCGGCAGAAGATCAGTCCGCCCCGCGGGCCGCGCAGCGTCTTGTGCGTCGTGGTCGTGACCACATCTGCCAGCCCAAAGGGGCTGGGGTGCTCCCCCGCCGCCACCAGCCCGGCAATGTGAGCGATGTCCGCCATGAAATACGCCCCCGCCGCCTGCGCCGCCCGGGCAAAGCGTGCAAAGTCGATGGTCCGGCTGTAGGCCGACGCTCCTGCGATGATCAGCCGCGGCTTCAGCTCCCGCGCAAGCCTCTCCATACCGTCATAGTCGATCAGGCCGTTTTCGTCCACATCGTAGGCCGCTATGTCATACAGCCTGCCGGAGGCATTTACCGGCAGTCCGTGGGACAGGTGCCCACCGTTGGCCAGACTCATGGACAGGATCCGGTCTCCCGGCTGCAGCAGCGCCATATACGCCGCCAGATTGGCGGAGGTACCGCTGTGAGGCTGCACATTCACGTGGTAGTCAGTGTGAAATACCTCCCTCCACTTGGCGATGCAGTACGTCTCCAGCTCGTCCACCACCAGGCAGCCGCCGTAGTAGCGCCCCTGATTTCCCATCTCCCGGTGGGCGGGATACCCCTCGGAATACTTGTTGGTCAAGCAGCTGCCCACAGCGCGGCATACCGCCTCGCTGGTGAAATTCTCGCTGGCGATCAGCTCCACCGTCGTTTCCTGCCGCCGCTGCTCCATGGCAATATAGTCGAAAACCTTGGATGTCACGCCCATCTCTCCCCACGTATTGTATTGTTGCGTCAACCATTATACCACATATCGGGCCCCATGCAAGGCCTTATGTCTAAATAACCAAAATACACGAAATCACATACCTGCCCTGTAGGTTTTTTGTAAAAAACACAGAAAGGTGAAAAAAGGGTTGACAACAGCGCGTTAAGGGCGTATTATGCCACCATCCCGACAGGGAAAATCACAGAAGGAGGAAAGCCGACATGAAGCGTAGCGTCACCATGATGATGTGCGAGATGTGCATGGGTATGATGTCCATGTGCATGTTTCGTCGCGCCGAAAAGGTCATCAGCTTTCCGAAAACTGTTTGACGGCTTGAAAAAAAGCCGATGTGTAAGCAGACAGCGGAGGGTCAGTGATGGCCAGCCGCTGTTTTTGTTTTGCTTATGTACCGCCGTTCCGGCCGGGCGGCGGTACTGAGATAAAAAACGTAACCCACCCAAGTTAAATCATTTCAAAGGAGACTGCGAACATGAAACACAACACTTTGACTAAGATCATCACCCTGGCCCTGGCCGCTGTACTGGCTCTGAGCCTGGCTGCCTGCGGCAGCAAGACCAACGACGATAGCGGCGACGCTACTGCCACCACCATCAAGATCGGCGTACCCAACGACACCACCAACGAAGCCCGCGCCCTGCTGCTGCTGCAGGAGAACGGCATCATCAAGCTGAAGGACGGCGTGGGCATCACCGCCACCAAGAACGACATCGTGGACAATCCCTACAACGTGGAGATCGTGGAGGCCGAGGCCGCCCAGCTGCCCAACCTGCTGCCTGACGTGGACTACGCCGTGATCAACAGCAACTACGCCATCAACGCCGGCCTGAACCCCGTGAACGATTCCCTGCTCATCGAGGGCAGCGCCTCCGCTTACGCCAACATCCTGACCGTCAAGGAGGGCAACGAGACCTCCCCCAAGGCCCTGGCTCTGAAGGCCGCTCTGGAGAGCAAGCAGGTGGCCGACTTCATCGCTGAGAGGTACGCCGGCTCTGTGGTCTCCGTGGTGGAGAACCCCACCGACGGCTATGACGCCTCCGTGGACTACGACGCTCTGAAGGGCGAGACCATCTCCGTGGCCGCTTCTCCCACGCCCCATGCCGAGATCCTGGAGGTCGCCAAGGAGATCCTGGCCGCCAAGGACATCACCCTGGACATCCAGGTCTACAATGACTACGTGGTGCCCAATACCGTCGTCGATGACGGCACGGTGGATGCCAACTACTTCCAGCACCTGCCCTACCTGGAGGACTTCAACGCTCAGAACGGCACTCACATCGTCTCCATCGCCGCCATCCACGTAGAGCCCATGGGCCTGTACGGCGGCAAGCAGACCACCCTGGACGCGCTGACCGCCTCCGCCTCCGCTCAGTAACGCTGCCTGTCTTTCTCCCCCCTCTCTCCGCGCTCCCCGTCCCGCAAGGGGCGGGGAACACCGCGGAAACAGGACAATGCGAAACGCCCGGTTTCTTTTCCGGAGCTCCCGCCAGGGCGCGGGGGATGCAGAAAGGAAACAGTGCGAATTAAACAGAAACGAGGAACGCCGTCGTGATAGAACTGAAACACGTAAGCAAGACATACGACTCCGGTGCCAACGGAGGCGTGGACGCATTGAAGGATGTGTCCCTGACCATTGAGGATGGAGACATCTACGGCATTATCGGTATGTCCGGCGCGGGCAAGAGCACGCTGGTGCGCTGCATCAACCTGCTGGAGCGCCCCACAAAAGGCGAGATCATCGTGGACGGCCAGCGGCTGGACACCATGACCCCCGCCCAGCTGCGCACCGCCCGTCGGAACATCACTATGATCTTCCAGCACTTCAACCTGCTCATGCAGCGCACCTGCCTGCGTAACGTCTGCTTCCCCATGGAGATCTCCGGTGTAAAGCGGGCCGACGCGGAAAAGCGCGGGCGCGAGCTGCTGGAGCTGGTTGGCCTGCCTGACAAGGCAGACGCCTATCCGGCCCAGCTGTCCGGCGGCCAGCAGCAGCGCGTGGCCATCGCCCGTGCCCTGGCCACTGACCCCAAGGTACTCCTGTGCGACGAGGCCACCAGCGCCCTGGACCCCAAGACCACCCGTCAGATACTGGAGCTGATCCGGGACATCAACCAAAAGCTGAACATCACCGTGGTCATCATCACCCATCAGATGAGTGTGGTGAAGGAGGTCTGCTCCCACGTGGCTATCCTGGACGACGGCTGTGTGGCCGAGTCCGGCATGGTGGGCACTGTCTTCGCCGCACCCAAGTCTGAAGCCGGCCGCCGTCTGGTATTCCCCGGCGGCGCGGACGCGCAGGTATACAACCCCCAGGACGAAAAGCTGGTCCGCCTGGTGTTCAAGGACAGCAAGACCACCAGTATTCCCCTCATTGCCCGGCTGGCGGCAGAGGAGGGCGTCTTCTGCAACGTGATCTCCGCCAGTACCCAAAAGCTGTCCGAAACGGTATACGGCAGCATGATGCTGGGCATCCCCAGCGCACAGTACGATAAGGCCGTGGCCTTTATCCACAATGTGGCCAATGTGCAGGTAGAGGAGGTGGACCACCATGTACAGTAATCTGTTCTCCGCCCAGTCCGTACAGGATCTGATGAGCGTGCTGCCCTCCCTGCCCTTTGCCATCTGGGAGACGTTCTACGTCACCGTGATCAGCACGGCGCTGTCGCTGGTGCTTGGCCTGCCCCTGGGCGTGCTGCTGGTGGCCGGCGAGAAAAACGGCGTCCTGCCCCTGCCCCGCTGGCTCATGCAGGTCATCAACGTCATCATCAACCTGCTGCGCTCCATCCCCTTCCTGATCCTGATGATCATGGTCTTCCCCCTCTCCCGTCTGCTCATCGGCACCGCCGTGGGCACCACGGCCACCATCGTTCCACTGGTGGCGGCGGCGTTCCCCTTTGTGGCACGTCTGGTGGAGAGCAGTCTCCGCGAGGTGGATGGTAATATCATTGAGGCCGCCCAGAGCATGGGCGCCACCCCCATGCAGATCATCTGCAAGGTAATGATCCCCGAGAGCGTTCCCTCCCTGATCCAGAATGTCACCATCGCGCTGACCACCATTCTGGGCTACTCCGCCATGAGCGGCATCATCGGCGGCGGCGGCCTGGGCAAGATCGCCATCGACTACGGCTATTACCGGTACAAGTATCTGGTGATGCTGGTGGCGGTGGTCATTCTGATCCTGCTTGTGCAGCTGTTCCAGAGTCTGGGCACATGGCTGAGCAAGCGGTGCGACAAGCGTCTGAAGCACTGATCCCGTCTTCTGTTCCCTTCGGCTTTCGCCGAAGGGAATATTTTTTCCGCCGCCCCATTTTTCACCTTGACATTTCTCCCGAAATCGTGTATGATATTCGAGGTTGTAAAGGCATATAACTTTACAGAAGGAGGCCACACCGTGAAAAACCAGACATACCGCATGACCATGCTGTTCGATTTTTACGGCGATATCCTGACCCCACGGCAGCGTGAGCTGTTCGACCTGTATTATAATGAGGACCTGTCCCTGGCAGAGATCGCGGAGAACTGCGGCATTTCCCGGCAGGGCGTACGGGACGTGATCGTCCGCGCGGAGAACGCCATGACCGAGCTGGAGGACAAGACCGGCCTGGTCCGCCGCTTTTTGCAGATGCAGCAGCACGTGGACCGTATCATCACCGCTGCCGGAGACATTAAAACCATCAACTACCGGCAGTACGAAAATCCCCGGTTAGAGGAATTGGCGGAGACGATCTTGGACGCTGCCGCCGCCCTGAAGGAGTAACGACCCATGGCATTTGAGGGACTTAGCGAAAAACTGAACGGCGTATTCAAGCGCCTGCGCGGTAAGGGCCGCCTTACCGAAGCCGATGTCCGCGAGGGTATGCGCGAGGTGCGTCTGGCCCTGTTGGAGGCCGACGTCAGCTATAAGGTCGTCAAGGACTTCGTGGCGGACGTCACCGAAAAGTGCGTCGGCACCGATGTGCTGGACAGTCTGACCCCCGCCCAGCAGATCATCAAGATCGTAAACCAGGAGCTGACGGCGCTGATGGGCGGCACCAACGCCCGTCTGACCACCGCCTCCAAGGGTCCCACCGTTGTGATGATGGTGGGTCTGCAGGGCGCCGGCAAGACCACAAACGGCGCCAAGCTGGCAGGGCTCATGCGCCGCAGCTTCGGCAAGCGCCCCTTGCTGGTGGCCTGCGACGTGTACCGTCCCGCCGCCATCAACCAGCTGCAAGTGGTGGGCAAGCAGCTGGACATCCCCGTCTTCGAGATGGGCCAGATCGACCCGGTGACCATCGCCAAGGAGGCGGTGAAGTACGCCGCCGACCACGGCCACGACATCGTCTTTCTGGACACCGCCGGCCGTCTGCATATCGACGAGGCGCTGATGGACGAGCTGAAGGCCGTCAAGGCCGCCGTCCATCCCAACGAGATACTCCTTGTGGTGGACGCCATGACCGGCCAGGACGCGGTCAATGCCGCCAAGGCCTTTGACGACGCGCTGGGCATCGACGGCGTACTGCTGACCAAGCTGGACGGCGACGCCCGCGGCGGTGCTGCCCTGTCCATCCGGGCCGTCACCGGCAAGCCCATCAAGTTCGTGGGTACCGGCGAAAAGCTGGACATGATCGAGCCTTTCCACCCTGACCGCATGGCCGGGCGGATACTGGGCATGGGCGATATGCTCACCTTCATTGAGAAAGCCGAGCAGCAGTATGACGAAAAACAGGCGAAAAAGCTGGAGGAAAAGCTCCGCAAGAACCGCCTGACCCTCACCGACTATCTGGATCAGATGGAGCAGCTGCAAAGCATGGGTGACCTGAGCCAGATCGCCGATATGCTCCCCGGCGGCATGGCTAAGGGCTTCGACCCCAGCCAGATCGACGAGAAGCAGATGGCCCACAACAAGGCCATCATCCAGTCCATGACCCCGCTGGAACGCGAAAATCCGCAGATCCTCAACGCCAGCCGTAAAAAGCGCATTGCCGCCGGCTGCGGCCTGGAGGTGGTGGATGTCAACCGCCTGCTGAAGTCCTTTGAGATGCTGCAGCAGATGACCAAAGCCATGACCAAGGGCGGCGGTATGCGCGGCCTGGGCGGCATGATGGGCGGCTTCGGCGGCAAGGTGGCCCGAGGCGCCATGCACGGTTTTGGCCGAAAAAAACGGTTGAAATAAAGTTAGAAAAAGTGTGTAAGTGCAGTCGCATTTAACAGATATAAAACAATCAATTTACATGGAGGAACACAACAATGGTTAAAATTCGTCTGAGAAGAATGGGCGCTAAGAAGGCCCCCTATTACCGCCTCGTCGTCGCCGATTCCCGCTATCCCCGCGACGGCCGCTTCATCGAGGAGATCGGCACCTATGATCCCACTGTCTCCCCCGCCAAGATCAGTATCGACGCTGACCGCGCCCGCGAGTGGATCAAGACCGGTGCCCAGCCCACCGATACCGTTCGCGCCCTGCTGAAGAAGGTCGACGTACTGTAAGTCGGGAGCGCGCCATGAAGGATCTGCTGCTGTATATCGCGCAGAACCTTGTGGAGCACCCGGAGCAGGTCAGCGTGACCGAGGTGGAAAACGGTGACGAGCTGACGCTTCAGCTTCGCGTCGCGCCGGAGGACATGGGCAAGGTCATCGGACGTCAGGGCCGTATCGCCAAGGAGATACGCACCGTGATCCGTTCCTATGCCCAGCGCACCGGCGCCAAGGTGTCTGTGGATATCGTTGATTAAAAAAGGAGCACCCGGCAGGGTGCTCTCTTTTTGCCCGCTGGCCGGGGCAAAAAAGAAAGCCCTTTCGGGCTTTCTTTTTTTGCTCTCAGTGACGCTTTTTAGCGGTCCATGCCATGCCGGTGACGGAGAGGACGGCGGTCAGGGCGTAGATGCCGATGCCCGCATCGAAGGTCTTAGGAGAACCCTTGGTGGTATCGGTAGTAGTGGTGGAGGGAGAATAATAGTAGTAGTTGTTGGACGGCTTCTGCTCCGGCTGGGGTGCCCCCGTATCCTTGCTCCATTCGTGCGTATGGCTCACATTTCCATCCCAGCTGTTGTTATAGATAGCGGTCTTTCCGCTGCCTTCATAGCTCTGCGCCTCACCAAATTTAAGCTTGCTACTGGCACCGCTGTCCTTGGACGTATTGCCGGTGACCGTCAGATCAGTCAGCGCCGCCGTGCTTTCACCTCGGATGATATACGCCGTGATGTTGTTGAACTCATTATTGGTCACCGTAAACGTACCGCTCGGCTGCTGCATGTTCTCTCCTGCTCCGCCAGCAGACACATTCTGAATCGCGCGGGTCATCCCCGTCAGCTTGCAATTATTTACCGTAACGTTGCTGACTCCCTGCGTGTACACGCCGTATGTGTCCGACCGATCGCTTCCACTGACCGTCAGCTCGCAGGTGTCAAACGTAATATTGCTGAAAATATCCGCCGTGCCGCCGTTATTCATGAAATCTGTAATACCCCAGTCACTGCTCGTGATCTTGCAGTTCTTGAACGTAAGGCCATTTACTCTATTCTGTGCGCCGGTCACCGAAGTGGTCATAAAGTCAAATGCAAACCCGGAGGTGCTGTTCACCGTCAGGCCATCAAACGTGATATTCTCCAGATTCAGATTGCCACGATACCCGTTATTAGTGTCCGCACACTCGGTTCCACTGTCACGCACATAGTCGTATATAGGCTTCGCTGCCGTGCCGTAGATATGTCCGTTAGACCCCTCCAGCGTAAATCCCGCCAAGGTAACATTTGCGCCCGCAGTAAACGTCACATTGGATATGGCTCGGCTGTAATAGCAGCCCGGCGTCCAAGCCTCACTGCTCTTATAGGCAACCAATTCCGCCGCCGTAGCAAACTCCTTATATCCTTGGACAGTTTTATCAAATCCGCCCACATAGTACTTCGTGTTGCTTCCCGCATACTTCGTCGGCCGGCCGAGAATCAATGTTGTCGTGATATTCTGCGTAAATTTGATAGTCTTCCCATCGATGCTGCCGTATGCCCCATCCAGCGTATACTGCGCGTTGGCCGCATTGACCTCCACTACCGTACCAGACATATCCGGGGCCGCGGGCAGTTCGGAATAGTCCGCCGCTCCAACTTCTTTATACCCCTTCGTCCGTTCAGACTCATCCGCCCAGCTGACGCTGCACAGGCCCAGCACCATGACCAGCGCCAGAATGGTTGCCAACAATTTCTTCATGTCTCCTACCCCGTTATTTTAGATTTCCGCAGACACACTCGTTTTAATGGAGGTTAAAACGTAAATGCAGAGGTACCTCTGCGGATAGTCAGATTATAGCACAGTCTCACCGTTTGTCCAGCCTTTTTATGGAAGTTTTACATATTTTTTCTGTTACCGGGAATGGAAAACGGGAGAATTTGACAGAAAATGGGAATTGGGAGCCGCAGCGGCAGAACGGGGGACGGCGCAAAAGAGGAGCACCCGAACGGGTGCTCCTCTTTGTGTCTCTCACGCGAAATAGCCCTTGATCTCCATCACGGCCGTTACGATGCAGAACAGGCCGAAGGCCAGGATCAGCGTGCCGCCCAGCTTCTTTTTCTGCTTCACCTGGAACATCATGATACCCACCATGATCATGGACAAGCCCAGCAGCACCATGGACAGGCCGGGGATGTACAGCACGTTCATCTTCCGCAGCAGCCACAGCAGCAGGGCCAGGACCAACAGCACGATGGATATATTTTTCTTCGTATTCATGGACATTGGCGTTTCTCTCCTCCCTTGGGACGCGGCGCGCCCACTGGTTTGATTGTAGCGGAAAAGCGGACAGAATACAAGGGCAATTTACCGCCCCAGCAGCACTTTCGCCTTGAGGATCGCCGCCACGGTCTTGGCGTCGGTCAGCTCGCCGGACATACACAGCTCCACCGCCTCGTCGAAGGGCACGCGCACCGTTTCCAAAAACTCGTCCGCGTCCGGGTGCGTCTCGCCGAAGGTCAGCTCACAGGCCAGGAACAGGTACAGCGTCTCGCCATAGCAGCCGGGAGAGGCGATCAGTGCCCCCAGATCCGTCCACGCCTCCGCCGCGGCCCCGATCTCCTCCTTCAGCTCCCGCTGGGCCGTGACGAAGGGGTCCTCGCCCGGCTCCCGTTTGCCGGCGGGTATCTCCGTCAGCACCCGGGAAAAGGCGTAGCGGTACTGCTTCACCAGCAGCACGTCGTCGCCATCCAGGGCCAGAATGCCCACGCCGCCGGGGTGCTCCACCACCTCGCGGACACCCTCTTTCCCGTTGGGCAGGCGTACCCTGTCCTCCCGCACGCGCAGGATGCGGCCGCGGTAGACCTCACGGCTCTCCAGCGTTTTCTCAGTCATATCCATAGATGCGTCTCCCTTCGCTTTTTGTCCCAGTATAGCACAGAAAGTTCAAAATTACCACCCCTCTATCCCCCTTGCGCGATGCGAGAAAATATGGTATACTATCGTTCACGTTACCGGAAGGAGGTGTCTCCATGGACAAGTCCGGCACCAAGACCATCGCCCAGAACCGCAAGGCGTACCACGACTACTTCGTGGAGGACCGCTACGAGGCCGGCATCGAGCTGTTCGGCACGGAGGTCAAGTCCATCCGCGCCGGCACCCTGAACCTGAAGGACGCCTTCTGCGTGGCCAAGGACGGCGAGGTGTACGCCTACAGCTTTCACATCTCCCCCTACGACCACGGCAACATCTTCAACCGCGACCCGGACCGGCCCAAGCGGCTGCTGCTGCACAAGCGGGAAATACGGAAGCTCCACGACCTGCAGAAGCAGGAGGGCTATGCGCTGATACCGCTGTCGGTATATTTCAAGAATTCCCGGGTGAAGGTGGAGTTGGGCCTGTGCAAGGGCAAGAAGACCTATGACAAGCGGGAGGCCGTGGCCAAGCGGGACGCCAAGCGGGAGATGGACCGCGCCATGCGGGAGAAAAACCGCGGGTATTGAATGGTATGACATTGCGCGGGAAGTGCGCATATTCTTATGACAAAGTGAGGGAAACGGAATGGCAAATCCTATCGTGACTTTTGAAATGCAGGACGGCGGCAAGATCGTTGCCGAGTTGTATCCCGACATCGCTCCCCAGAGCGTGTACAATTTCATCGCCCTGGCCAACGCCGGGTACTACGACGGGCTGATCTTCCACCGGGTCATCCCCGGCTTTATGATCCAGGGCGGCTGCCCCGACGGCACCGGCATGGGCGGCCCGGGGTACTGCATCAAGGGCGAGTTCGCCGCCAACGGTGTGCAGAACGACCTGCGCCACACCCGCGGTGTGCTGAGCATGGCCCGGGCGCAGCCCATGGACAGCGCCGGCAGCCAGTTCTTTATCATGCACAAGGACGCGCCCCATCTGGATGGGCAGTACGCCGCCTTCGGCTGCGTGATGGACGGCATGGACGTGGTGGACCGCATCGCCAACCAGCCCCGGAACATGATGACCAACAAGCCCAAGAAGGACCAGGTCATGGCGAAGGTCACTGTGGACACGCAGGGCGTGACGTATCCGGAGCCGGAGAAGCTGGCCGATCCCTTCGGAAGATAAGTTTTCTGCGTGGGGGAGGGTCCCCCTCCCCCGCACGGGTCAAATATGGGGCTGCACCGGTTTCGACGGGGGTGTGGAGGCTGGATAAGCGGGCGGCGGCGCCTGACCGCCATAAAACGGGCAACTTAAAAATTAACTGACAACAATCGTATTGCTGTCGCTGCCTAACTAAAGGCAGCCGTCTGAACCGGAGAGGCCGCAGGCCGGGGAAGGCGTCGTTTATGCGGCGGACGTGCGGCGGGTAAGAGTTGCCCCGCCCATGCATTATGACTCTACTGAACCGCGCAGTCTGTCAGGTGTCTGCGCGGAGAGGGAATGCTGAAACCTGACTGCGCCCGGAGAAAGTCTTGTCAAAGCGCTTTCGGACAGGGGTTCGACTCCCCTCAGCTCCACCACAAGTCAAAAAATCCGAACATTATCATCAATGGTGATACGTTCGGATTTTTGATTTTTATGAGTTGTTTTATAATTTAGAAATTACTGTGGTTTGTAGCATATTCTCGGCCTCCTCTAAGCCTTGCATCACTTCCGCCATGATGCGAGTGGCCAAGATAAATCCTGAACTGAACGCTTCACACTCAGTGATGCAAGACAGTTCACTTGTGCAGTCCTTGAATTTTTCAAAGGTTTCTTTTTGTTTCATTGTCAGACTTGAGTTCAGGTCTCCCTCGTTTTTGCATATCAACTTAACTTAACGAGTTTGCCACCCTCGTTTCTCAAAGAAACAGTTGATATTATCAATCAAACGATTTATAATGTCAACTGTGATAATAGTTGTATGGAGGCTTATTATGACTACTTCTGAACAGATACGAGTTCTTTGTGTGCGTTCTGGCGTAAGTTTGTCAGAATTGGCAAGAAGAATAAATCAAACACCACAAAATTTCAGTGTTAAACTTAAGAGAAATACGGTTACACAAGATGAGCTAAATCAAATTGCTAATGTGCTCAATGTGAAATATGAACAGTATTTTGTTTTAGCTAATGGAGATCAGGTTCGATAAATAAAGAGAAGGTGAAAAAATGGATACAAACATTATTTATAATATAGATTGCGTCGCCGGAATGAATCAAATGATAGATGAGGAGTCTATAGACCTTATCATCGCGGATCCACCATATTTTAAGGTTATCGGCGAAAAATGGGATTATCTTTGGAGAACAGAAGAAGACTATCTTGAATGGTCAGAAAAATGGATTGCAGAGGCTGCCCGTGTTTTAAGAATGGGCGGCAGTTTCTATTTGTTTGGTTATTTTAGAATGTTAAGTAGATTGTTGCCTATTTTAGAAAAGTATGGTTTTGAACTTAGACAACAAATAGTATTAAATAAAGGCATGCAAGCTGTATCTGGGCGAGCAACTAAAAATTATCGAATGTTCCCTAATGTGACCGAAAGTATTTTATTTTTATGTAAAGATCCCAAACCTTTTGCAAAATCCTTTTTAAAGCAAAGGCAAAAAGAATTAGGTTATTCCGCAAAACAAATCAATGAGATGTTGGGTGTCAAATCAAACGGTGGCGGTATGTGGAGTATTTATACAGGCAAAAATGTTTGCGAGCAATTACCCACTGAAGAATTGTGGGACAAATTGCAAACAATTCTTGAATTTAACATTCCATACGATAAGATTAGTCAAACATATCATGCACAAATGGGGTTAACAGATGTATGGGATGATGTGAATTTTTATGAAGAAAAAGACCGCATCCATCCTACCCAAAAACCACAAAAACTGCTTGCAAGACTAATTCTTGCAAGCAGTGATGAGGACGATATTGTTTTAGATCCATTTATGGGTGGAGGTTCAACAGCCTTGGCTTGTATTAATAACAAGCGTAATTATATTGGATTTGAAATAGAACAAGAGTATTACGAAAAGTCGTTAGAACGATTAGCATGTAGACAGATGACGCTATTATAATTATCTTAAATCGATAAACTGTGAGCGTAACGATAGTGGTATATCTGCTTTTTTCAAAACGATTTTAGGCAAATATATTTCATCTGCGAATTTGTTGCATAGATCGGCATTGGTTATATTATTATTTTTCCTTATGTCTTCTAATAATTGCAATAGCTTTTCTTTATTTAATCCATTAACACGAGCAGATGGGCTGTATTTTTTAATAACATTTTTAATGTTAGCTACACTTATGGTAGTTGATCCAGAATATGAACTTAAAGGAAGTAGTACATCTGAATAAGTATTGTTTTTGGATGGGAATACATCGGTGATTATATTGCCATCATTTGTGATTTTTGATCTGTAAATCAAAGTTGGTTCTGTTAATGCGAATTTTAGCATATGAGGCCACATGTTAAACGGTGCTTTAGATGTTGACTGTGAACGAATATTGAGATAATAGTCAATCATACAGTACGCAAACCCTTTACTCTTCGGGTCAACTTCCCATATTGATGCAATAATGTCGTTGTTGTTGCTATCATATATGGATTCGAATTCAAAAAGAACAAAGTAATATCTGTAAGGATCCAATAACTTTGCAAACTCGTCATTGTTTCGGATTGCTATTAACCACTTCGAATCATCTTTCCTATTAATGCTTGTAGAGCCGCATACAGCACATTCCGTTTCTAAACTTGAAACAACTGCACCACAAGCATTACAAGACCCTAATTGATCGACTCTATAACAAGTTTTAATTTCACCATGTCTTTCATCATCTATAACTAAATCATAACCACGAGCACCGGATTTTCCGCCAGGATATCCTGTTACGACACTCACCAAATGCTGACCAACATATCCCATACGTGCCTGAGGCGTTTGTTGAGTTATTTTTGACCATGCATTAACTTTTGCTCTTAAATCAATATATAAATCTTTGATCAAGGCTTCAGAAGCTTCTATCGTTCCTAAAGTATAATTTAGCATAAAACCACTCCTTCAAATATATTTCCATTTTGTTCTAACACATTTCGACGTTTTTTACAATAGATTATTGGAGGTGATGCAATGTACTTTAAATACCTGTCGGCTGCGTTTGGCAGCGCCATGATCACATCGGTCTATTCGCCCAGTGCCACGGGCCGCAGGGAACGGCGGCATTGGCGGTCGTCGCTCCGGTCTGGAACATCATCTACAGTCTTGGCCTTTTGATGGGCATCGGCGGCAGCGTGATTTTCAGTACAAAGCGCGGCAGCGAGAAATGCGACGGGAGTGAGAACCAGTATTTCACATCGGCCGTGATCGGCGCAGTGATCTTATCCATTCTGGCATGGATCGGGGCCATATGCTTCGAGCGCCCCATCCTGACCTTCTTCGGAGCGGATGGCTCCTACCATTGTCCGCACCTATGCGTTATCCTTCCTGCTGCTGCCGTTCAACATCTTCTCGACCTATTATTTCCAGGCGATCATGAAGCCGAAGGCAGCGTTCGTTGTTTCTGTGGCACGGGGACTTATCATCAGCGGCATTTTGATCATGGTTCTTCCTGCGCTGGTCAACGCCGATGCGATCTGGTTCGCGATGCCAGTCACGGAGCTGCTGGTCATGCTTTACGCCGCTTCGATGATCCGCAAATACACAAGGGCTTTGCCGGGAGGTACCACTTATGCAGATACCCGCCATTGAAAGCAATGCACCCTCGCTGATCTGAAGCTGCTCCCTTAATAGGCCGCCCTGCACGCAGCGCCTCCCTTGCGGTATGGGGACGTGTTCGAATCTATTTGTGCCATGATAAGATAACAGCAAAAACAAAACCACCCTAACGGGTGGTTTTGCTTTTGCTGGGACTACTTCATTCGGCCGTCGCCGGCCATGAGGGCGGTCATCTCCTCGATGCGCTCCAGTGGGAACGGCGGCTCGCACAGGGGCCTCATGGCGATGGACATGAGCTTCATGGGATTGTCGTCCGCCGCCACACGGTTGGAGCTGAGCGCGCCGCAGCGCTTGCAGCGGTGGATGATCGCCCACTCGCCGCCCTTGCGTACCCAGACCGCCACCGGCTCCATGATGCCGCCGCAGTCAGAGGCCCGGTCGCCGGGCTCGATGTCTACGTGCAGGCTGGAGAGGCAGTTGGGGCAGTGGTTGCGGTGGTCGCTGCCGACCTCCTGCGGTGTGCAGAGTCGGCCGCAGACCTTGCAGGTGAAGGTGTCATTGCAGGGATGGGTCTTGTAGTAGCCTTTTTCAAAAGTCTTCCGCTTGTTTTCGCGGTTCATGGTGTTTCCTCCTGAAGATGTGTTTTCATGCTCCGGGAGGAATGGCGTGCATATCGCCATCGATCGACAAGGGCAGGCGTGTTTGCTCTTGTCAATCGATGGCTGCCAGACCTCCCGGTCAGGCCACACGCTCCAGTGTCAGGGTATTGAGTTTCAAACGCGTCTCCTTAATAAAATGTGTATTGCGCCCTGCGGGCACTGACGACAGGGTACTCTCCGCGCCGCCGTTTGTCAAGAGCCTACGCGTGCCTGAACACCTTTTTCTCCAACGCAAAGATGCGCGGACTGAAGGTGTCCGGCTCCATCGTATCATACGTCTCGCGGTAGATCTCCATACGGCTGTCCACCGCGTCGATCAGGCTCAGCAGCTCTGCCTCGGCGCACAGAGGGCGCACCGCCGCGCCGAACTCCGGCTCACCGTGGTGGGAGAGGATCAGGTGCTGCAGCAGCACGGACTTCTCCTCCGGCACGCCCAGGCGGGCGGCAGTCTCCGCCGCGTCCTGCGCTCCCATGACCAGGTGCCCCAGCAGCTGCCCCTTAATGGAGTAATCCGTGGCCAGACCCAGCTGCGAAAACACGAACTCCTGCGCCTTCGCCATATCGTGGAGCAGCGTCCCCGTCAGCAGCAGGCTGCGGTCGATCGTCTCCGGGTACATTCCCGCCAGGAAGTCCGCGATCTTCACCATGTTGGCGGTGTGCATCAGCAGGCCACCCAGAAAGGCATGGTGTACGCTCTTGGCGGCGGGGATGGACGCGAGCGTCTCCCCGTGGGCCTCCAGCATGGCCTCGGCCACGGCACGGTAGTCCGGGTCCGTAATGGAGGCTGCCGCACGGCGCAGATCCTCCATCGCCGCGCCGCAGTCGATGGGCGCAGTGGGCACCAGGGCGGACACATCCACCGGATCCTCCTGGGCCGCCTGACGGATACGCGCGGCGGTGAACTGCGCGGTGCCCCGATACTCACCCACGGTACCCCGCACCTTGACCACGGTGCCCTCGTCGGCGGCGGTCAGCGGCCCAGCATAGTCCCAGACCTTCAGCTCCATCGTGCCGGTACGGTCGCTGAGCGCTCCGGTCAGGAATGGCTTGCCGTTGGCGGCCACCTTGGGGTTGGCGGACTTGAGTATGTAGTAGCCCTCGATCTCGTCGCCGGGGGTCATGACATTGATGGGCTTGTTGTATTCCACAGGCATATCCTCCCTTTCTCCTATTACTGCTATGATACCACGTTTGCCGAAAGCGGGCAAGTGCCCGAGAAATTTTGCCGCTTCTCCGGCAACGTTACCGTCAGACAAAAATTTTGGCAGGCAAACACCGTTTGTATTTTGGTTCGCGGCAGGAAAACTTGCAAAAAGCCCTCATTGTTAAATACTTTTACAAGTTTCTTTTTACGGCAATTCTTTACAGGTTTCGACCTTTTATTTATGACATTTTTATGTACACGCCGCAAAGATTAACGTGCAATTTATTCACTCAGTGTTATAATCTGAACATGATTTTTCGGGGCGATCCGGACGTCCCGGAAAGAGAAAATTCACTTTACAAAGGAGAGTGTGTTTCTGTGCTGACATTCATTATCGGTCTGGTCATCCTGATCGGCGGCGCAGCCCTCTACGGTCGCTTCTGCGAAAAGGTCTTCGGGCCTGACGACCGTAAGACCCCCGCCTACACCAAGGAAGACGGCGTTGACTATGTCCCCATGAGAGGCTGGAAGAACAGCCTGATCAACCTGCTGAACATCGCGGGCACCGGCCCCATCCTCGGGCCGATCCAGGGCATCCTGTTTGGGCCCATCGCGTTCCTGACCATCCCCATCGGCAACGTCATCGGCGGCGCCATGCACGACTATTTCTCCGGCATGATCTGCCTCCGCGACGGCGGCACCCAGATGCCCGAGATGATTCGCCGCTACTCCACCAAGGGTATCTATAAGTTCTACAACGTGTTCGTGTGCGTGCTGCTGCTGCTGGTGGGTGCTGTGTTCATCTACACCCCCGGCGACATCGCTGCGACCCAGGTGTTCGGCTTTGACGGTAAGGCCACCTCTGTTTCCACGTGGGTCATCTACGGTGTCATCTTCCTGTATTATCTGATCGCCACCGTGTTCCCCATCGACGCCATCATCGGCAAGATCTACCCCATCTTCGGCGGTATCCTGCTGTTCTCCGCCGTCGGTATCTTCATCGGCATCTTCGTCACCGGCATGCCCCTGATGAACATCTGGGACAGCTGGGCTGCTCCCGTGCTGAGCCTCACCGGTGCTGACGGCACCGTGGGTACCTTTACCTACGCTGACTACTTCTCCAACGGACACTTCCTGCCCATCTTCTTCGTGACGGTGGCCTGCGGTATTCTGTCCGGCTTCCACTCCACCCAGACCGCTATCATCTCCCGTACCATGAAGAGCGAGCGTCAGGGCCGCAACACCTTCTACAACATGATGGTGCTGGAGGGCTTCATCGCCATGGTTTGGGCTGCCGGCGCTATGGGCGTGTACAACCTGGCGCTGCAGGAGCCCAATGCCGGACTGGCTACCGGCACCGTGGGCGTGGTCTGCAAGTACCTGCTGGGCAACGTGGGTGGCATCATCGCCCTGATCGGCGTCATCGTGCTGCCCATCACCTCCGGTGATACGGCGCTGCGCGCCCTGCGTCTGAGCCTGTCTGAGACGCTGCACATCGACCAGTCCACCAACGGCAAGCGCATCAAGCTGGCTGTGCCCATCTTCGCGCTGGTCATCGCCATCCTCGTATTCGCCAAGGTCAACAACGACGGCTTTATGATCCTGTGGCGTTACTTCGCATGGGCCAACCAGACCCTGTCCCTGTTCGCCTTCCTGTGCATCACCGCGTGGATGTTCGAGAACGGCAAGGGTAAGTGGGCTTGGATCCCCATGATCCCCGGCTGCTTCTACACCTTCATCTGCGTGACCTACATCGCCAACGCCCACATCGGCTTCAACATCCCCTGGACGCCCGCCTACATCATCGGCGTGGTGTGTGCTGTGGCTTACGTTGTGGCCTGCTGCATGTACGGCAAGAAGCGTGCTGCTAAGCTGCTGGCCAAGTAAGTTCTCTCCTCTCCTCAAATCGGTATAGCAAATAACGTACAAAACATGAGGGACGGCATATGCCGTCCCTTGTGTTTTTTCCCTCCGGCTGGTATAATCCCCTTATCAAAACGAAGGGAGTGCGCTCCATGAAACGCTGTCTTGTCCTCTCCGACTCATTCAAAGGCACGCTGTCCTCCCCGGACATCTGCCGCATCGCCCGCAGTCTCCATATCCCCGGCTGGCACATCGACGCCCTGCCGGTGGCCGATGGCGGCGAGGGCACCACAGACTGCTTTCTGGATGCCTGCGGCGGACAGCGTATCGCCCTTCCCGTGTCCGGTCCCTTTGGCGGCACTATCGATGGCTTCTACGGCCTGCTGCCAGACGGGACAGCGGTGGTGGAGTGCGCCGCAGCAGCGGGCCTGCACCAGGCCGAGGGCCGTCCCGACCCGGAGGCGGCCACCACCTACGGTGTGGGACAGCTTCTGGCCCACGCACTGGATCACGGCGCAAAGCGCCTGATCCTGGGTCTGGGCGGCAGCTGCACCAACGACGGCGGCTGCGGTGCGGCCGCAGCGCTTGGCGTTCGGTTTTACGACCGGCAGGGCCGCAGCTTCGTGCCCACCGGCGGCACGCTGGCGGACATCGAGACTATCGATCTGTCCGGGCGGCATCCCGGCCTGCGGCCCGGTGTGCTGACGGTCATGTGCGACATCGACAACCCCCTGTACGGCGAAACCGGCGCGGCGTATATCTTCGCTCCGCAGAAGGGCGCGAACGATGCCTGCGTACAGCGTCTGGACGCGGGACTTCGGCATCTTGCCGCGGTGCTGCATGAGCAGCTGGACGCGGAGGTGGATACCCTCCCCGGCGGCGGTGCCGCCGGCGGCTTCGGCGCGGGCTGCGCTGCGCTGTTGTGCGGCGCCCTGCGCTCCGGTATCACGACGGTGCTGGACACCGTGGACTTCGACCGCCGCGCGGTGGGCTGCGACCTGGTGGTCACCGGCGAGGGTTCCTTTGATGCCCAGAGCCTGGGCGGCAAGGCCATCAGCGGCGTGGCAGGCCGGTGTCAGAAGCTGCGTGTCCCCGCTGCCGTGCTGGCCGGGCGTGTGGCACTGACACCGGAGCAATGGGCACCGCTGGACCTGCGGGCCGTCCGCAGTATCAACCCCGCCGGGGCGACCCTTGAGGACGCCCGGGCCAACGCCGCCGCTTATTACCGGACGGCACTGGAAACGCTGCTGAAGGAGTGGAAGTGATATGGCACAGGTCATTGAGATACACGACTTTTCCGACCCGGCGCTGGACGTCTACGCCCGGGCCACGGAAAACCAGCTGGTCAACCGGGCCGACCCGGCCAACGCCCTGTTCATCGCCGAGAGCCCGCTGGTCATCGGCCGTGCGCTGGACGCCGGGTGCGTACCGGTGTCGTTCCTGATGGAGCCGCAGCACATCACCGGCAAAGGCGCTGAGATACTGGGTCGCTGTGACCCGGACCTCCCCGTCTATACCGCCTCCCTGGAGGTGCTGACGCAGCTCACCGGCTTCCACCTGACCCGCGGGATGCTGTGCGCCATGCGTCGTCCGCCCCTGCCCTCTGTGGCGGAGGTCTGCGCCAGGGCGCGGCGCATCGCCGTACTGGAAAACGTGATGAACCCCACCAACGTGGGTGCCATTTTCCGCTGTGCGGCCGCCCTGGGCATGGACGCCGTCCTGCTGACCACAGAGGGCAGCGACCCCCTGTACCGCCGGGCTTCCCGGGTAAGCATGGGTAATGTATTCCTGGTGCCATGGACCTATCTGCCGGAGGGCGACTGGACGGCGGCACTGCACGATCTGGGCTTCACCACCGCGGCCATGGCCCTGCGGGAGGACTCCCTGCGGCTGGATGACCCCCGCCTGTTGTCAGCGGAGAGGCTGGCGGTGGTGCTGGGCACCGAGGGCGACGGGCTGGCCGACGGCACCATCGCCCAATGCGACCACACGGTGATGATCCCCATGACCCATGGGGTGGACAGCCTGAATGTAGCTGCCGCGGCTGCCGTAGCCTTCTACCAGTTGGGCCTGCAATGCCAATAAGCGAATAAATATCCCCCCGGCTCCGCCGGGGGGATACACTGTATTTACAGGAACTTGTCCAGCTCCCGTTCCACATTGTCCATTTTCTTCACTTGGGGATGTTCCACACGATAACCGGACTTAATGACCATATCCAGCGTCCGCAGGGCGGTCAGATCGGCCAGCGGGTCCGCCGCGCAGACGATCATATCCGCGCACTTGCCCGGCTGGATGGAGCCGGTCTCGCCGGCAATACCCGCCAGCGCCGCATTGCCCAGCGTGGCGCTGTGCAGCGCAAACGCCGGCGTCACGCCGCAGTACTTCACAAAGTAGCATAGCTCCCGCCACATATCGTAGTGGGTGATATAGGGGCAGCCGGTGTCGGTGCCCAGACCCACGGGGACACCATCCGCCAGACAGGCCTTCGCCATGGCGATAATACCCTCAAACACCACCTTGCCGTTCTCCTGCTGCTCATAGGTGGCGTGAGAGATACTGCGGTCGAACAGCGCATAGGGCACGGCAGGCGAGATGGTGGACACCTGGAAAGCGCCTCGTTCCTTACACAGCTGCATGATGTGCTCATCCGGCTTCGCGCCGTGCTCGATGGAGTCCACGCCGTTTTCCAGCGCCACCCGGACGCCCTCCGGGCTCTCCACATGAGCGGCCACCTGCATTCCCAGCGCATGGGCCTTATCGCAGGCCGCCTTGACCAGTGCCGGCTGCATCCGCAGCACGCCCGGCTCGCCAACCACTTCGGCGTCCATAACGCCGCCGGTGATCATCAGCTTGATCAGGTCGGGCTTTTCCGCCGCGATCTTCTCCACGAAGGCCGCGGCCTCCTCCGGCGTGCGGGCCTCATAGGCCAGCGACCCGGCCATGTGCCCGCCGGGTACCGACACCGCCATATTGGACGCCACCACCCGGGGAGACAGGATCTCGCCCCGCCTGGCCGCATCGCGAATGATCGTGTCGAAGTCCGCCACGCCGCCCACGGTACGGATGGTGGTCACGCCGGACAGCAGCTCCGTCCTGGCGTAACCCTCGCACATCTTCACGCCGATGCGGCGCATCAGGCCGTTGGAGGTGATGAGCTTCACCAGCTTCTTAGGGTCGGAGGGCTTTTTCCGGGGCTTGCCGGAGGCGGGCAGATGCACATGCAGATTGATCAGCCCCGGCAGCAGGTATTTGCCGCCCAGGTCCACGCGCGCATAGCCCTCCGGCACATCGGCCGCGTCGCAGACGGCAGCAATGCGGTCCCCGTCCACACAGACAGCCAGCCTCGTCCGAGGCGTCATGTCCCGCGTACCGTCCAACACCACGCCGTTCACCAGCGCATATTTCTCATGGTTTGTGTACATATGCAGCCCTCCTGTTGGGAAATTTTTTCGCATGATACCACAACGCGGTGGAAATTGCAACAGACAATTTCCACCGCCAGCCAAAGCAGATCCACGCACGTTTGACGTTCTCAGAATACGACCACCAGCAGCATTTTGAATTGCTCCTGTCCATACACCGCGTGCGGATGCCGCGCCGGCATGAGGATGGACTCGCCGGTGTGCAGCACATGGGGTACGCCGTCCACGGTCACGCGGCCCACGCCGTCCAGGCACGTCACCAGCGCGTCGCCGCCGGACTCGTGGGTGCTGATCTCCTCGTCCTTGTCGAAGGCAAACAGCGTCACACTGACGGCGTCGTTCTGGGCCAGCGTCTTGCTGACCACCTGCCCCGGCTGACAGGCCACCTGATCCCGCAGGGTCAGCACGGTGGCCACATCGAGGTTCTTCATCATAGCGATACACTCCTTTTTATTGGATAAACGGGGGCGGCAAAGCCGCCCCCGTTATCGAAAACTTACTTGCCCAGGGCGGCCTTCAGAGCCTCCACACGGTCAGTCTTTTCCCAGGAAACACCCAGGTCCTCACGGCCCATGTGACCATAGGCCGCCAGCTGGTGGTAAATGGGCTTCCGCAGGTCCAGATCGCGGATGATGGCGGTGGGCCGCAGGTCAAAGACCTTCTCCACAGCGGCCTCCAGCTCGCTGTCGGCCACCACGCCGGTGCCGAAGGTCTCCACCAGCACACTGACGGGACGCGCCACGCCGATGGCGTAGGCCAGCTGCACCTGGCACTTGTCGGCAAGACCGGCAGCCACCACGTTCTTGGCCACCCAGCGGGCGGCGTAGGCCGCGCTGCGGTCCACCTTGGTGGGATCCTTGCCGGAGAAGGCGCCGCCGCCGTGGGGCGCGCTGCCGCCGTAGGTGTCCACGATGATCTTGCGGCCGGTCAGGCCGGTATCGGCGGCGGGGCCGCCGCTGACAAAGCGGCCGGTGGGGTTCACATAGATCTTCGTCTCGCCGTCCAGCAGCCCGGCGGGCACAGTGGGCTTGATGACCAGCTCGATCATATCCTTGCGGATCTGCTCCAGCGTCACGTCAGGGCTGTGCTGGGTGGACAGCACCACGGTATCCACGCGGACGGGCTTGCCGTTCTCGTCGTACTCCACGGTGATCTGGGTCTTGCCATCGGGACGCAGATAGTCCACCAGACCCTGCTTGCGCACGTCGGTCAAGCGCTTGGCCATCTTCTGGGCGATGGAGATAGCCAGAGGCATCAGCTCCGGCGTCTCGTTGCAGGCGTAGCCGAACATCATACCCTGATCGCCGGCGCCGTTGTCCAGCTCGCTCTTGCCGGAGGCCTTGGCCTCGTAGCTCTTGTCCACGCCCAAAGCGATATCGCCGGACTGCTCATCGATGTTGGTGATGACGGCGCAGGTGTTGCCGTCAAAGCCGCACTCGGAGGAGTTATAGCCGATGTCCAGCACCACCTGGCGGGCGATCTTGGGGATATCCACATAGCAGCTGGTGGTGATCTCACCCATGATGTGGATCAGACCGGTAGAGGCGCAGGTCTCGCAGGCCACGCGGCCATTGGGGTCCTTCTCGAAGATCGCGTCCAGCACCGCGTCGCTGATCTGGTCGCAGACCTTGTCGGGATGCCCTTCGGTAACGGACTCAGAGGTAAACAGATGTCTTGCCATGATTTTTTCTCCTTTCATCTCGCGGATGGTCATTGAAAAAAGCGCTCTGCCGAACCGACAGAGCGCTGTGCTTCTTTGCTCATCCTCATCTTTCGATTCGTTCGCCGGATTTGGCACCTTGAAAAAACAGGTTGCCGTGGCTTCATCGGGCCGGTCCCTCCGCCACTCTTGATAAGGTATTTACTTGTACAGCATATTGTAACAGTTTTTTTAGCATTGTCAATAGCATTTCCATGATTTTTGCAAATAATTCAACTGTACGGAAACTTTGCCATTGTTCAAAAAAATGACATGACTTTTCCGCCGTTATGGGTTATACTGAACACAATTTGTACACAGGAGGACACTCCCCTTGAAAAAACTCTATGACGGGGTGCAGCGCTTCTGCGCCGCCCATCCCCGGTTCGGCATTCCCAACCTCATGCGCGTTATCGTCATCGGCAATGTGGCGGTCTATGTGCTCATGCTGCTGACCCAGGCCAACGACGCCAACGCCCTGAGCTTTCTGACCTTCAATCTCAATGCCCTGCTCCATGGCGAGGTGTGGCGGCTGGTGACCTTTGTGTTCGTGCCCGCCTACTCCAGTCCCTTTGCCCTGCTGATCAGTCTCTACTTCTATTACTGGATCGGCTCCACGCTGGAGCGACAGTGGGGCACGGCCAAGTTCAACCTGTACTACATCAGCGGCGCGCTGCTGACGGTGCTGGGTGTGGTGCTGGCCAGTCTCATCACCGGCAACCCCTACCTGACCGCGGCGGGCACCGGCTATGTGAACCTGTCCATGTTCTTCGCCTTCGCCTTCCTGTTCCCGAACACCACGGTTCTGCTGTTCTTCATCCTCCCCGTGAAGATGAAGTGGCTGGCGTACCTGGACGGCGCACTGTTCGCCTTCGACATCATCAAGGCCATCGGCGCCCACAACTGGGCCGGTGTAGTGCTGCCCATCGTGGCCCTGCTGAACTTCGCCGTGTTCATCTGGCCGGAGGTCCACTACCTGAAGGAGCGCGCCAAATACCAGAACTCCCGCAAGACCGTCCAGTTCCGTCAGGCCCAACAGCAGCAGGCCAAGCAGGCCCAGCAGCAGGGCTATCGCCACAAGTGCGCCGTCTGCGGCCGCACGGATACCGACTACCCTGATCTGCAATTCCGTTACTGCAGCAAGTGCGTCGGGTACCACTGCTTCTGTCAGGACCACATCTTCAACCACGTGCATTTCACGGAGGAATAACAAAAATACAGAAGGGCCGCCCGCCGGGCGGCTCTTTTTGCACATATCTTAATAAAATCTTACAGCCCTGTAAGTTGACAGTGAAAACGTTTTCGCGTACAATAAGCCTGTAGCAAAAGAGGAAAACTGCCCAAAAATCCGAAACGCAACCGCCGGTTGACACATTTCCAGCCCCGGTTTATAGACCGCAACCGGCAAAACCCGTATGATAGCGCCATCAAAACCAAACGGCGGCACCCGCCGTCATACGGAAGGAGCGCATACCTATGATTTTAGCTGACAAGATCGTGTCCCTGCGGAAAAAGGCAGGCTGGAGCCAGGAGGACCTGGCCGAGAAGCTGGGCGTCACCCGCCAGTCCGTATCCAAATGGGAGGGCGCACAGTCCGTGCCCGATATGGATAAGGTCGTGATGATGAGCCGCCTGTTCGGTGTCTCCACCGACTTCCTGCTGAAGGACGAACTGGAGGAGGAAGCGCCCTGCGCCGCGGCCCAGGAGGATGACACGCCCCTGCGCCGCGTGAGCCTGACCCAGGCCTCCGCCTATCTGGCCCTGCGTAAGGCCGCCGCGCCGAAGATCGCCATAGCCACCGCCCTGTGCATCATCTCCCCGGTCACGCTGATCCTGCTGGCCGGCATGAGCGAGGTGCAGCGTTTCCCTATCAGCGGAAACGCTGCGGCGGGCATCGGATTGTGCGTGATGCTGGTGCTGCTGGCTGTCGCGGTGAGCATTTTCCTGCGCGCCGACGCGGACGTGCGCGACTACCGCTTTTTAGAGGAAGAGCCCTTCGAGACGGAGTACGGCGTGGAGGGCATGGTCCGCCAGCGGCAGCGGGAATACAAGGACACCCACACCCGGCTCGTCACCGTGGGCGTGGTGCTGTGTGTGCTGGCCGCCGTACCGCTGTTCGCCGCCATGTGCATAAACGGCAGCGACCTGCTCTATATCGCCGCTGTCTGCGCGCTGCTGGTGCTGGTGGCCATCGGCTGTCTGGCACTGGTCAGCGCCGGAGTATACAGCAGCGCCATGGAGCGGCTGCTGGAGGAGGGCGACTACGCTCGCGGGCAGAAGAAGCACCGCAGGGTGCTGGGTACGGTGTCCACGATCTACTGGCTCACCGCCACGGCGGTGTTCCTGCTGTACACCTACGGTCCCCACGGCAACGGCCAACCCCGGTACAGCTGGATCATCTGGGCTGTGGCCGGCGTGCTGTACGCCGCCGTGATGGGCGTGGTGCGCCTGCTCCTGCGGGGCAGGAAAGACTGAGATCCACCGCGTCTGACGCGGAGAGAGAAATAAGGAGGCAACTATGCTGAATATCCAACACCTGACCAAGACCTACGGCGACAAGAAGGCCGTGGATGACCTGACGCTGCACATCGCGCCGGGTGAGATCTACGGCTTCATCGGCCATAACGGTGCCGGCAAGACCACCACGCTGAAATCCGTGGTGGGTATCCTGCAATTTGACCAGGGCGAGATCACCATCGACGGCCGATCCATCAAGGCCGATCCCCTGGGCTGCAAGCGGGAGATGGCCTACATCCCCGATAACCCGGATCTGTACGACTACATGACCGGCATCAAATATCTGAACTTCATCGCCGACGTATTCGGCGTGGACGCCCAGACCCGGCAGGCTCGTATCCGCACCTACGCGGATGCCTTTGAGCTGACGGGCGACCTGGCCCAACCCATTGCCGCCTATTCCCACGGCATGAAGCAGAAGCTGTCCATCATTGCCGCGTGGCTCCACGACCCGAAGGTCATCATCATGGACGAGCCCTTCGTGGGCCTGGACCCCAAAGCCGCCCACCTGCTCAAGGGCATGATGCGTGAGATCTGCGACAACGGCGGCGCCATCTTTTTCTCCACCCACGTGCTGGAGGTTGCGGAAAAGCTCTGCGACAAGGTGGCTATCATCAAGGGCGGCCGGCTCATCCGTTCCGGCACCATGGAGGAGGTCAAGGGCGACGACTCCCTGGAGGAGGTCTTCCTGGAGCTGGAGGCGGAGTGATGGTCAGATTATTGCTGAAAAAACAGCTGTCCGAGATCTTCCGCAGCTACTTCTACGACGCGAAAAAGAACAAACCCCGGTCCAAGGCAAGCACCGTCAGTCTGATCGTGCTGTATGTGCTGCTGATGGTGGGCGTTATCGGCGGTATGTTCACGCTGTTCTCCATAGGTCTGTGCGCTCCCCTGCACGAGGCCGGTCTGGATTGGCTGTACTTCACCCTCTTTGCCCTGGTCGGTGTGCTGATGGGCGTGTTTGGCAGCGTGTTCAACACGTTCTCCGGCCTGTACCAGGCCAAGGACAACGACCTGCTGCTGTCGCTGCCTATCCCCGTGCGTGCCATTCTGGCCTCCCGGCTGCTGGGTGTATACCTGATGGGTCTGATGTTCTCCGGCGTGATCCTGCTGCCCTGCGTCATCGTCTACTGGGCCGTCGGTGTGCTGACCGCCGCCACTGTGCTTGGCGGCATCGCGCTGATCCTGGCCGTCTCCCTGCTGGTGCTGGTGCTCTCCTGTCTGCTGGGCTGGGTGGTAGCCAAGATCCACAGCAAGCTCAAGCGCAAGAACCTCCTTACCACCCTGATCGCGCTGGCGTTCTTTGCCCTGTACTACATGGTGTGCTTCCGTGCCAACGAACTGATCGAGCAGCTCATGCTGCACCTGAATGAGGTGGGTGCAGCCATCCGCGGCAGCGCCTATCCCCTATATCTCATGGGCCGTATGGGCGCCGGCGACTATCTGGCTGTCGTGCTGGTGCTGGCCGTAATGGCGGCGCTGTGCGCGCTCACATACCTGCTGCTCAGCCGCACATTCCTGTCCATTGCCACCGCCAACAACGGCGGCGCCAAGGCCGTTTATAAGGAGACGGCCGTCAGGGCCGCCGGTGTGCCCGCCGCCCTGCTGCGTAAGGAGCTGGGCCGCTTCACCGCCAGTCCCAACTATATGCTCAACTGCGGTCTGGGCACGGTCATGCTGCCCATTCTGGGCGTGCTGCTGCTGGTAAAGAGCAGCGACCTGCTGCCTGTTATATACGAAATGGCCGGTGGCGAGGCCTCCGGTCTTCTGGCGACGATGCTGTGCGCCGCTCTGTGCCTGGTAGGCTCCATGAACGACATGGCCTCCTCCTCCATCTCCCTGGAGGGGAAGAACCTGTGGCTGGCACAGTCCCTGCCGGTGACACCGTGGCAGGTACTGCGTGCAAAGCTGCTGGTACAGGTGCTGGTAACGGGTATCCCCATGGCAGTCACCTCTGTACTGATACTATTGGCCGTCCGCCCCGCCCTGCCGCTGGCCCTCCTGCTGATAGCGCTGCCTCAGGCCTTTGTGTGGCTGTCGGCAGCCTTCGGCCTGACCATGGACCTGAAGCGCCCCAACCTGGTCTGGACCAATGAGATCACCGTCATCAAGCAGCGTCTGACGGTGCTGCTTGCCATGCTGGGCGGCTGGGTGTACGCCGCCCTTGTCGGCGTGCTGTACTACCCGTTCGGTATCGACATGGGTACAGCGTGGTATCTGCTGGCCTGGACAGTGCTGACCGTCGTGCTGACGCTGGTGCTGCTGCGCTGGCTCCACCGCACCGGCGGCCGCCTGTTCGCCGCCCTGTAATTGTGTCAGAAACGTAAATTCTGCCCCGTTCCGGCCTCCGGAACGGGGTTTTCCCGCAGTTTTTGTGGATTTGCTTATAGACACTTCGGGCAAAATGTGGTAGGGTAATTCATCAAAGAAAAAAAGCTATGCAGAACAAGGAGGCCTTACCATGAACGAGGTCAAATCCCCCAAGAAACCTCTGATCTACTACTACATGATCGTGGTACTGCTGGTGCTGCTGTTCAACCTGCTGGCCATGCCCTGGCTGGCGGAGCACCAGATCAAGGAGGTGGACTACAACACCTTCGTCTCCATGACCGAGAAGAATGAGATCGGCCAGGTGGAGATCCAGCAGCAGAGCAACCGCATCCTCTTTACCTCCACCGACGGCAAAACCATCTACAAGACCGCCATCGTGCCTGACGACGGCCTGGTCCAGCGCCTGCTGGACGCCGGCATCTCCACCACCGGCGAGGAGATCGAGCAGACTTCCCTGCTGACGGATATCCTGGGCTGGGTCCTGCCGCTGGTGATCTTTATCGCCATCGGTCAGATCATCTCCCGCAGCCTGATGAAGAAAATGGGCGGCAGCGACTCCCTGATGTTCAATATGGGCAAGTCCGACGCCAAGGTCTACGTCAAGTCCGCCGAGGGCATCAAGTTTGCCGATGTGGCCGGTGAGGACGAGGCCAAGGAGAACCTGACGGAGATCGTCAATTACCTACACGATCCCACCAAGTATCAGGAGATCGGCGCGTCCATGCCCAAGGGCGTGCTGCTGGTGGGCCCTCCGGGCACGGGCAAGACCATGCTGGCCAAGGCTGTGGCCGGCGAGGCCAACGTGCCGTTCTTCTCCATGTCCGGCTCGGAGTTCGTAGAGATGTTCGTGGGCATGGGCGCGTCCAAGGTGCGCGACCTGTTCAAGCAGGCCAAGGAGAAAGCCCCCTGCATCGTGTTCATCGACGAGATCGACGCCATCGGCCAGAAGCGCAGCGGCGGCCAGTACGGCGGCAACGACGAGCGGGAGCAGACGCTGAACCAGCTGCTCACCGAGATGGACGGCTTCGAGGGCAACACCGGCGTCATCATTCTGGCCGCCACCAACCGTCCCGAATCCCTTGATCCGGCCCTGACCCGACCCGGTCGTTTCGACCGCCGTGTACCCGTGGAGCTGCCCGACCTGCTGGGGCGCGAGGCCATTCTGAAGGTACACGCCAAAAAGATCAAGATCGCCGAGGACGTGGACTTCAACAAGATCGCCCGTATGGCCTCCGGTGCCTCCGGCGCCGAGCTGGCCAACATCGTCAACGAGGCCGCCCTCCGCGCCGTCCGTGACGGACGCCGCTTTGCCACCCAGGCCGACCTGGAGGAGAGCATCGAGATAGTCATTGCCGGCTACCAGAAGAAGAACGCCATTATGACCGATCACGAGAAGCATATCGTGGCCTACCACGAGATCGGCCACGCGCTGGTGGCGGCCAAGCAGACCAATTCCGCCCCGGTGCAGAAGATCACCATCGTGCCCCGCACCTCCGGTGCTCTGGGCTATACCATGCAGGTGGAGGAGGGCAACCACTACCTGATGTCTCAGGAGGAAATGGAGAACAAGATCGCCACCCTCACCGGCGGCCGCGCCGCTGAGGAGACGGTGTTTGGCTCGATCACCACCGGTGCCAGCAACGACATCGAGCAGGCCACCAAGCTGGCCCGCGCCATGATCACCCGCTACGGCATGAGCAGGGACTTCGACATGGTGGCCATGGAGACGGTGCAGAACCAATATCTGGGCGGCGACACGTCTCTGGCCTGCTCCGCCGAGACCCAGGCGAAGATCGACCAACAGGTGGTGGCACTGGTGAAGCAGCAGCACGAGAAGGCGCTGAAGCTCCTCACCGACAACCGCGCCAAGCTGGACGAGCTGGCCGCCTTCCTGTACGAGAAGGAGACCATCACCGGCGAGGAGTTCATGGATATCCTGAATAAAAAATAAGCGAAACGCCCCGGCATCGCCGGGGCGTCCATCGGAGGAATACCGCATGAAGTTCATCACGACACTGGCCGTCACCTTCTTCGCCGGTATGGGCGCAGGACTGGGCACCGGCTTTGCGGGCATGAGCGCCGCGGCGGTCATCAGTCCCATGCTCATCACATTTCTGGGCATGGACCCCTACATGGCGGTAGGCATCGCTCTGGCCTCCGACGTGCTGGCCAGCGCCGTCTCCGCCTACACCTACCGCAAAAACAAGAACCTGGATATCCGGAACGGCATCATTATGATGGTCACCGTGCTTCTGTTCACCGTGGCAGGCAGCTACATCGCCAGCCTGGTGCCCTCCCGCACCATGGGAAGCTTCTCCGTGATCATGACGTTCCTGCTGGGCGTCAAGTTCATCGTCCGTCCCGTTATGACCACCAAGGAGTCCATGCTGGGTGTCTCCGCCAAAAAGCGTGCCGTCCAGTCCGTGGTCTGCGGCATCGTCATTGGCTTCATCTGTGGCTTTGTGGGCGCAGGCGGCGGCATGATGATGCTGCTGATTTTGACCACGGTGCTGGGCTATGAGTTGAAAACCGCCGTGGGTACCAGCGTGTTCATCATGACCTTTACGGCGCTGACCGGCGCCATTTCCCACTTCACCATCGGCGGCGCGCCGGACTGGACGGTACTGGCGCTGTGCGTGGTGTTCACCCTGATCTGGGCCCGCATCGCCGCGGTATTTGCCAACAAGGCCGAACCTAAAACGCTGAACCGCGCTACCGGCGTGGTGCTGGTGATCCTCGGCGCCGCCATCATGACCTTCAACCTGCTGAAGTGACCGCTGAAATATGACAAGACCGCCTCCGGCACTGCCGGAGGCGTTCTTTCCTTCACTTATTCTGTTCATACAGCACGGCCAGACCCCGCAGGATCAGGTCCGCGGCCATATGCATCTCGTGCCGGCACGCCGGCGCGATCACCGGCGCGATGCCGCCGGTAGCCACCACCGTGGCCTTCCGGCCCAGTTCGGCCTCCATCCGGTCGATCAGTCCGTCCAGCAGCAGTGCCGAGCCCAGCACGCACCCGCTTTGCATACACGTCAGCGTGTCGTCGCCGATGGCTCTCTCCGGCACCGCCAGCGGGATGTCCGGCAGCAGCGCCGTGCCGCCCGCCAGGGACGACAGCGCCAGGTTTGCCCCTGGCAGGATGGCCCCGCCCCGGAACGCCCCCTGCTCATCCAGCACCGTCACCGTGGTGGCGGTGCCCATGTCGACCAGCAGCAGCGGCGGCTGATACATGTCCAGCGCGCCCACGGCGGCGGTCAGCAGGTCCGCGCCCAGCGTCTCCGGCCGCTTGATACGCACCGGTACGCGGCAGCGGACGTTTCCGCCCACCACCAACGGCTCTTTTCCGGTCAGCAGCCGTGCCGCGCCCTGCAGGGCCCGGGTCACCGGCGGCACCACCGAGGAGATGATGACCTGCTCCACCTCCCGCCTGTTCACCTCCGCCAACTCCAACAGCTGGCTCAGTGCCACGGCGTAATCGCCCACGGCGCTGTCGCGCCGGGTGGCGATACGGAAGCTGCGGCGCACCTCGCGCCCCTCCATCAGCCCTACGACCACGTGGGTGTTGCCCACGTCCAAAGCCAGCAGCATACGCGCGCCTCCCGTCTTATGCGTTGGTCTTGCGTGCGGCCAGCTTGCCCCGGCTGTACACGACCGCCTTGGCGATGGCCGCGCCGGTGATCAGGCTCACCACGCCCTCTACCAGGCCGTTCACGCCCACGAAGGCGATGACGAACAGGAATGCGTTGGCGCTGCCGAGGGCGGCCACAAAGCCCTGAATGTACTCTGTGTTGTAGAAGCACAGGCACAGCGTGGTCATAAACAGCACCGTGTTGCACAGCGCGCCGATCAGGCCCGCCGCGCCGAAGGACCACAGGTTCGTCTTGTCCAGCTTGTTCAGGCCCTTGAAGGCCACGCCGCACAGCCAACCCGCCAGAATACGGGTGGGCACGCACACCAGGAACGTGTAGATGGGGTTGATGCCCAGCAGCACCGCGCCGAACTGGCTCCTGCCGAAGCATTCCCAGAAGCTGATGCAGCCGAACACGCCGCCCAGAATGGCGCCGCTGGCCGGCCCCATGACGATGGCGCCCACGATGACCGGCACCATCAGCAGGGTGATCTCCAGCCCCGGCATCTTGATCATGCCCAGTCCCGTGACCTCCAGCAGCAGCATAATAGCCACCAGCACGGAAATGCGCACCAGATCCTGCACGGTGTATTTTCCGTGCTTCGTTTCGTTATTCATAATTATTACCTCCTGCTGCCGCCTCCGTCCAGCAGAGTGCGGCGCTCGCACGTATGATACCACATTTTCGCGTTTTTGCAATAGCTGATTTCAAAAAAAGTACCCCCGGCTTCGCCGGGGGTACTGGTCGTATGCCGCACGATCGGTCCGGCGAAGCCGGGGTACTGGCTGTGCGCCGCCGTATAGGCCGGTCAGCGCTTCCTTCTCCGCATCCAGGCCATGCCGCCCACGGACGCCAGCGCCATACCCATGTAGGCCCCGATGCCCGCGTCGAACGTGGTGGGGCTGTCCACCCCGCCGATGGTGAAGTTCATCGTCACGTTGCCCGCGTCGGACAGAATGGTCACCGTGTGCCTGCCGTCCTTCAGCGTCCGCAGATACACCGCCTTCAGATAGACCTCGATGCCGCCGTTGTCCTCGGCGACGTAGTTGGCCGCGGCGATGGTCCTGCCGTCCACCTGCACGCCCTTAAAGCCGCTGAACGCCGCCGTGCTGCGGAACGTCAGCCCGTAGATGCCGGAGGTGTAATCCGTGGCGCTCTTGGCGGCATCAGCCGTCTTCACCGCGGAAATTCCGGGCGTGGACGCGCCGCCGTAGTAGTAGTACCCTCCGCCGGAGCTGCTCTGCGCCGCCGTGCTGATCACAAACGGCGAGAAGCTGCTGGTCTTGAAGCAGATACCCCACTCTGTGTAGGTGCCCTCAAGGGTCTCCGGTGCCATACCGTCGCCGTTAGCATAGTGGTCGATCCGCGCCTTGCGCCCGCTGTTGATCAGCCGCTGCGCCTCTGCGTCAGTGATCTCCAGATAGCTGTACGGCAGATAGACCGTATATTCACCGCTCCACTCGCTATGTCCACTCACACGCAGGCGGAAGTACCACTTCTGGCCGTTGCCGCCCTCCTGGGGATAGCGCTCGCACCAGAACTTGCCGCCATCGGGGCCCACCGCAAAGGGTTCGCTATATTTTCTGTTCTCTTCCGGCCCACTCGCAGTCATATCCGTCTGCGTCGTCGCCACAAACGGGTCGTTCCGGCCATAGGCGAATGTGTAGCCCAGAACCTTGTCCTGCGCGTCCACCCACTCGATGACCTTGCCGCGGTACGCCTGCGTAAAGGCAAAGTACACCGTCACGCCCCCATGCGTCACACTGTTCGTTGCCACAAAGGGAATGGTACGGGCGATATTATCCTCCATCGCTTTGTAATCAAAGATCTGATCCGACTTATTGCTATCCTCTCGCTCTTTTTGGAATCCCTTTAATATGTCCTTAAACCAATCACTCGTACTGTCGGCAGGATCAGCATTTGTCTGGAAAGGATGTACATGGAACCGTGCAACTTTCGTCTTATCAATTCCTTCGCCCGGCTCTATCACCATTCCCTGTTCCAACTGCTCTGCGGTAGGCATAGGCTTGCTGCTGTCAAAAGTAGTGTGAAACCCGCCCGTTACCGAGTCATAAACCACATCCACAGAACTGCCACTGACATCGCTGATATCTTGCTGCGCATCGTTTGCCGATTGGAATGCAACAATAGTCGTTCTCCCGTTATTCAGTTCTTTATATGCCTCATTCAGTTCATTCTTCACTACCGCACTATTCTCTCCGATATAGAGGGTAAACGTCTCTGCATACTGGTCAGAATTAGATGTCCAAGTCAGCGTAAACTGTCTGGTCGTCACCACTCCCGATGTATTTTGACCATTCGATTGCGGGAAAAAGCGGTCACAAATCCAGGTATCGCCGCCATTGTTTACCGGGTTTCCGTTCACCGCCGCCAGCTTGTACCCCGCGATAGGCGTTGCCACCGTCAATGTGCCGATAACATTAGACCAGTCGTTGTTTGCCGCAAACTTGTCTGCCAGCGTGCCCTCCGCAGGCCGTACCACCAGCCGTTCCTTTTCACGGACAACACGCCACGTGTTCTCTCCGTTCAGCGTATAGCTTACGCGCTTCTCGTCCTGCACATTTACGGCGGGCAGCACCTCTTCACCCATGCCGGCTTCCGCCTCATAGGTAAACTGATCCACAATGCGGATACGCATGGTCAGCAAGTGTTTGACTGGTGCCCCCTCTTTCGCGCTGCTGGCATTATTCCACACAGACAGCGCCATCATCTCGCCATAGTTCTCGATAGCATTGACGGTCATCACGCCATTCTGCTGGTTCACTGCCGCCAGTCCCAAACTATTGTAGTGCGTGGTCGCCTTGCCGCTGTTTTTCAAAGTTTCTTCGTTAGCAGCCCACACTTGCCAGTAGCCGCTGCCGCCATTGCCAAAGGCAGAGCCATGATAGTTCGCTCCGGTCTTGTTTCGGAACACGATCCCGTAGGTGATATCGCCGTCATCGCTGGCACTGGCCGCTTCCAGCCAGTGTGCCCTGTCTCCCGCCCGTACTTCCACGGTCAGAACACCCACATTGTCAATAATGCTATAATTGTAATCGTAGTCCTTATAGCGTTCCAGCTGTGACGGAAATGCCACTGCGAAATCATCGCCCAGCACCGGCGCTGTGAACCCCGCTTCGAGCAGCGCCTCTACCACACCGTCCTTCGGCATTGTAACGGGGGTTACCCGGCTACTGTTGCTGCTTTCAGAAAAATACAGCATCCTCTCAAGATGCCACATTCTCCGAGAGAACGTCCACTGCTCATCGTCCGCGCAAATACGCAGATTATTCAGAATAGACTTTGCTTCCTGTGACAGGTTTTTATACGCAGTGATTGCCGCCCTGACTTTCTGCGCCTCCACAAAACGGCCCTTGTTGTCAATGCTCACGCCCCTAAAGGATATATCGCTTTCGTATTCGCTCGTATAGGTATACTCCATATACCCATTCTGGCCCAAAAAAACCTTTGCCTCTTCGTTTGGCTGCCCGTTTCCGGGCAGATTGCTCACATCTGTAACATTACCCGTAGACGGGGGAGGCCCGCCGGGATTATTGCCGCCACCCTGGCTGCCATTCAGCTGTTTGTCAAACCGCTGGATCAACCGCCAAAAGCGGAACTGTTCTGTTCCGCTGGGGCCTGTTGCCACACGGATCTCCAACTCGTTCAATGACACTTGCACCGCCGGATCAAGGTTATTATATTTCGCAATGGCTTCTTTTGCCTTTGCTTCATCCGTGATTTTATCTGTTTTCTTATCGTATATGCTATCGCTGTAGGTAACCGTGTTGTATTTATTTCCATCTTTGAGTTCCCATGTACAGTAGGTAAAATACTCATTAAAATACTCGGTGGCCTTATTGACATCATCCGAAACAATGTACTCTTGATTGTTATACGGGTAATCTGTTCCATCGCTGGAGTTCAGCAGATTCGTCCCCTTCACCTTACCGGTGTCCGGGCCGTTGCTGCCTTCATTGATCTGCACTGCCGGCCGCTTTAGTGCCGCCGTGTACATACCCATCAAGTTTTCAAACGTTCTTGTACCGTTTCCATATTTTACCTGATACGCATCAAGTATAGCGGCAATGCTTCTATTTGTTTCGCCGATTTGCGCGTTATAGCCGTTCACAGCGTCCTGAACCGTGACTTTCTGCTCTTGCGTTTGGATAAATTTATCCCGGCACAATCCAACATTATTTATAACGAAAAAAAGCCATTTTCATTATCTACAACCACAAAATAGGTGTTTAAATAATCCTTTATCGCCGTTTTTTCGGCTTCGTTTCCCGTAAGCGCGTCCACTCCCGCCAGCACCGTCTCCATCGTATACGTCTCGTTGCCGGTCTGGACGTCCTCACTCTCCCCATTCGTTTCCGCGATGGCGCTCGTACACAGCCCCAGCGCCATCACCAGCGCCAGCAGCAAACTGACCAGTTTTTTCATCATACGTTCCTCTCCTTTCCCGCCAAGAGAGTTCGTTTCAGCCCGCTGAAACGTTGAAAGGGAGTATACCCCCTCGGCGGCACATAATTACTCCTTCTTTATACCACTTTGTCGTCTTTGAAACAATATGCAGGGAGGGAATACTCTTTTTTTGGCTTAAAGGTGCAAAAACAGCCGGGCTTTTTGTGCAAAAGTCCGGCTGCTTTCGGTTATTCCGCCATGGGCTGTACGCCGCCCGTGGGCAGTATGGGCCGGCTGATGGGAACGCTCCCCAGCATCAGCTGGTACTCGCCGTCCAGCATCAGCTGCACCTGCGTCACATCCTCCAGTGAGCACAGCGAGTCCACCAGCCCCTGTATCATGCGGTTCTGCGCCTCCGCGTCCTCCGGCAGCAGCGCCGCCACGCTCCCCGGCAGGTTCAGGTAGCATATCCCCTCCTCCGTGCTGGCGTTCAGGGCCGTAAAGCCCTCCGGCAGCAGCGGGTACAGGTCCGCGTAGCTGTCCAGCGGCCGTTCCGTCAGTGCCTTCACCACCGCCTGGGCCACCGTCTCCCCCTCGTACACCGTCAGCCGGCGCTCCTCGCCCACCAGCGTACCGCCGCCGTCCGGGAAGTACAGCTGCACCTTCACCGTCCGCACCACGTCGTCCGGGCTGGTCAGCAGCACCTCCTCTGAGGTGTACACCTCGTTGGTCCGGTCCGCAGGCAGCTCGCCCGCCACCGTCAGCCGCACGGCGTAAATGCCGTCCAGCTGCATCAGCGACAGCGTGATGCAGTAGTCCGCGATGGTCCGGTCAATGCCGATCAGCTGGTCGTATTCGCTGCTCATGTCCACCGACACCGTTCCGCCGGTGACGGTACAGCTCAGCAGCTGCGTCCCCACGGGTATGGGCGCGATAAATCCCTCCGCCGTGCAGCCGCCCAGCAGCAGCTCCATGATGTACTGCGCCTGTTGCTGGCGTCCCCGGTCCCCGGCGGTGATGTCCGCCCAGGGGATGGCGATGCCCTGCACGGCGTCGCCGCCGCCGGCGGATTTGTTCTGCTCGCTCAGGTCCGCCGGGCAGTACAGCCGCAGGCTCCCGCCGTCCGCCGCCTGCTGCTCGCCGCAGGCGCACAGGCTCGCCGCCAGCGCCGCCGCCAGCAGCAAGGAAATGATACGCTTTTTCATGCCTCCTCCCCCCTTTCCGCCAGCGGCAGGTACACGGTGAACACCGTGCCCACGCCGTTTGCGCCGTGGCCGGCGGAGATGGTGCCGCCCCGGTTCTCGATGGTGTCCTTCACGATGGACAGCCCCAATCCCGTGCCGCCCACCTCCCGCGAGCGCATCTTGTCCACCCGGTAGAACCGGTCAAAAATATGCGGCAGGTCCTCGTTCGGTATACCGATGCCGTTGTCGCTGACCGTCAGCACCACCTTGTCCCCATCCACATGGGCCTCCGCCCGGACGAAGCCGCCCTCGGCGGCAGAGTACTTGATGGCGTTCTCCATCAGGTTATAGAGGATCTGATGTACATCGTCGTCGGTGGCCAGCGCCACGGCATCCTCGTCCGCCGCGCCGGATACGGTCACGCCCTTCTCCTGGGCCACCATGGTCAGCATACGCTCCACGCGCTCCAGCACCGGCCCCACCGCCACGGGATAGGGCTGCTGCACCACGCCGCTGTCCAGCCGCGTCAGCCGCAGCAGGTTCTCGGTAATGCGGCTCAGCCGTTCCGCCTCCCGCCCGATGTCGGTGACGAACTCCTTTGTGGTCTCCTCGTCCATGTGATCCGTCTGCAGGATGGAGTCCGTAAGCAGCCGTATGCCCGCCAACGGCGTTTTCAGCTCGTGGCTGGCGTCGGAGACGAACCGCCGCCGGGCGTTCTCCGTGGTCTGCAATCGGTCGGTCAGGCTGTTGAATTCCGCCGCGATCTGGGCGATCTCGTCGGTGCCGCTGGCGTCAGCCCGGTGGCTGTACGCGCCCTCACGCACCTTGCGGATGGCCTGCAAAAGCCCGCTGATCTGCCGGGTCAGCATCTGGCTGAGCACGATGCTCAGCCCCGCCACCAGCAGGGCGATCAGCAGCGAGATAATGAGCAGGTTGTGCCGGAACGCCTCCAGCAGCTCCGACTGCTCCGTGTCGTAGTCATAGGCGTACACCGCGCCCACGATCTGGTTGTGATACACCACAGGCGTGGCCACGCGGCTCAAAAACGCCGTGCCGTCGTAGCTGCAATAGCTGGCGTCCTGTCCCCGCAGGGCCACCGCCACCACGGAGTACAGCGCGTATTCGCCCACGGCGTTGCTGCCCTGCCGGGTGTCGTACAGCACCAGTCCCGCGCTGTTGGTCACCATGATACGGGCCGCGCCGGACTCGTCCAGGCCCTCCAGCGCCGCCTGCACGTTCTCCACCGTCAGCTTCTCCAAGCCCATCATCGCCGACTCGATGACCTTCGCGGTGCTCTTCAGGTTGTTCTGATTGGAGGCCACCATCATGTTCTGGCTCACCAGCAGCGGATAGGAGTTCAGCAGGATCAGCACCGCCGCGATGACCAGGATATAGCTCAGGCTGAACTTCAGCTGCAGCGTCGCCTTGCCCCGCAGCCTGCGTATACCAAGGCCCAGGCGCTGCCGCATAGTCTGCGCCTGCGGGGTCTGGTCCGTATTTGCTGCCGCCGTGTCACACGGTGGGCTGTTCTTCTCCCTTAAAATAGTAACCAACTCCCCACTTCGTCATAATGTATACCGGGTTGGCGGGGTCCGGCTCCAGCTTTTCCCGCAGCCGTCGGATGTGCACGTCCACCGTCCGGTAATCTCCGGCGTAGGAATACCCCCACACCAGGTCCATCAGGCTCTCCCGGCTGTACACCCGCCGGGGGTTTTTCATCAGCAGCTCGATCAGGTCATACTCCTTTGCGGTCAGGTCGATGGTCTTTCCGTCCCGCAGGGCCACCCGCTGCTCCGTGTCCAGGCTCAGGTCGCCCACGGTCAGCAGCGGCGTGCGCTGGCGGCTCTGGGCCGCCTGGTTCCCGTTCATGGACCGCCGCAGCAGTGCCCGGATGCGTGCCTTCAGCTCCAGAATGTTAAAGGGCTTCGTCACATAGTCGTCCGCGCCGCAGGCAAAGCCCATCAGCTTGTCGCTGTCCTCGCTGCGGGCGGTCAGCATGATGACGGGCACATCGGAAAACTCCCGTATCTTCATGCAGGCGTCGCTGCCGGACAGGCCGGGCATCATCACGTCCATGACGATCAGGTCGAAGTTCTCCTTCTTCTCCAGCTCCACGGCGGCCGCGCCGTCATAGGCGGTCATCACCTCATACCCCTCGTTCTCCAGATTGAACTTCATGCCCTTCACCAGCAGCTTCTCGTCGTCTACCACCAATATTTTCATTCCTGCGTATCCTCCGTTATGATGTGATCTTGTATGCTCTCCACGATGGCCTGTCCGATTCCCTCCACCCGCGTCAGGTCCTCCGCGCCGGTATAGGGTCCGTTGGCCTCCCGTTCGTCCACGATCCGCTGGGCCAGCACCGGGCCGATCCCCGGCAGGCCGTCCAGCTCCTCCGCGCTGGCGGTGTTGATGTTCACCTTCAGCAGCGCGGGCGCAGCCTCCTCCGGCGGCACGGCGCTGATGTCATAGCCGCCCCGCACCTGCCGCGGCGTCAGCAGCCACGTCAGTGCCATCGCCAGGACGAACAGCACCGTCAGTCCCAGCAGGAACACGTCCGTCTTTGTCAATTTTATCCGCTTTCCCACAGTTGACTACCCCGCCTCTTTTGCTTATAATAGGTCATGGACATACCGGCCCCATGCTCCGGGCGGGGCCGTCCCCCTATATTATAGCATACATGGAGAAAAAGTCACATGAAAATCCGTCGTTTTATTGCTGTTTTTTTATCCGCCCTGATTTTATGCGGTGTTCTGACCGTTCCCGCCGCCGCGCTGGAGGATCCGGCCATCCGTGCCAAGGCCGCGCTGCTGGTGGAGGCCGAGACCGGCACGATACTCTATGACAAAAATATCCACGATGAGCTATCCATTGCCAGCACCACCAAGATCATGTCCGCCCTGCTGATCTTCGAGGCCATCGACCGGGGCGAGCTGCGGCTGGACCAGCAGGTCACCGCCACCGCCACCGCCCTGCGCGGCCTGCCGGAGGACGGCAGCACCGCCGACATCGTGGAAGGTGAAACGCTGACGGTGGAGCAGCTGCTGTACTGTATGCTGGTCATCTCCGCCAACGAGACGTGCAACATCCTGGGCGAAACGCTGTGCGGCAGCGTAGATGCCTTTGTGGCGCGCATGAACCAGCGCGCCCAGGAGCTGGGGTGCAAAAACACCCACTTTGCCAACACCACCGGCCTGACCCAGTCCGGCCACTACTCCTCCGCCTACGATCTGTATCTCATCACCCGCGAGGCCATAAAGCACGAGGACTTCATGACCATGGTGAACACCAAGTCCTATGAGATACCGCCCACCAACAAGACCGAGGAGGAGCGCGTGCTCCACAGCACCAACGCCCTGATCTCCAACTGGCGGCTGGCCGGGTACCTGTACTCCGGCGCCCAGGGCATCAAGACCGGCAGCACCGACGCCGCCGGCCAATGCCTTGTCTCCTCCGCCGTCCGCGGCAGCCGCACGCTCATCAGCGTGGTGCTGGGCGCGGAGAAGGTCGAAAAGGAGAACGGCTCCGGCTACATCGTAGAGAGCTTTACCGAGACGGCCCGTCTGTTCGACTGGGGCTTTGACAACTTTGCCCCCCAGCAGGTGCTGGACGAGAATGAGCTGATCCAGGAGGTCCCCGTGGCCCTGAGCAAGCAGGTCTCCACCGTGGCCGTCCACCCGGCGGAGAGCGCCGACGCCATGCTGCCCAAGGATCTGGACGTCAGTGCCCTGACCCGCACCGTCACGCTGGATAACGAGACGGCGCTGGCCCCCATCGCCGCCGGCGACCGCCTGGGCGAGATCACCGTCAGCTACGGCGACACCACCTACGTCACCGTACCCCTGCTGGCCGTGGCCGACGTGTCCGCCAGCCGCTTCCTGTCCCTGCGCCACGCCATCGGCGAATTCTTCTCCCAGCGCTCCGCCCGCATCGCCGTTCTGGCGCTGGTGGTGCTGGTCGCCGCCCTGGTTCTGTGGTTCCGGTTCTACGGCCGCAACCGCCGCTACGGCAAGCCCGGCAGCAAGCAGTACCGCCACCACTCCTACCGCGGCCGCCGTCACTGATATGGCGCCTATCCGTATACTCTACGAGGACCCGTATCTGGTCCTCTGCGTCAAGCCCGTGGGCGTCCTGTCGGAGGACAGCCCCTCCGGTGCCTGTATGCCCGGCCTGCTGCGCGAGCACTACCGCGCCCTGGGGCAGAACGACTATATCGCCACCGTCCACCGGCTGGACCGGCTGGTGGGCGGCGTTATGCTGTTCTCCCGCCGCCGGGACGTCACCGGAAAGCTCACCGCCGCCGTGGCAGAGCACCGCGTCACCAAGGAATACCTGGCCGTTCTCCGGGGCACGCCGGCACAGGACGAAGCCACCCTCACCGACCTGCTGTTCCGCGACGCCGCCCACAACAAAAGCTACGTGGTCAAACGTATGCGGAAGGGCGTCCGCCAGGCGTCCCTCAGCTACACCGTCCAGGGCAAAGCGGACGGCCTGACGCTGGTGCGCGTACAGCTGCACACCGGCCGCACCCACCAGATCCGGGTGCAGTTCTCCTCCCGCGGTCTCCCCCTGATGGGGGATATCCGCTATGGCAGCAAGGCCGACTGCTCCCCCGCCCTGTGGTCCACGCGGCTGGCGCTGACACACCCCGTCACCGGCAAGCCCATCGACGTTGCCTGTCCCCCGCCGGATGCCTGGCCCTGGAATTTGTTTGCATGAAAAAAGACCGCCCTCCGGCGGTCTTTTTTGCTGTGCAGCGCGCAGAGAATAAAAGTGGTCCGTTGCTCATACATGAAGCTCTATGCCAGTAAATACCCGATTCCCACAAACAGACACCCCAGTCCAAAGAAAAACGCCAGGATGGCTGTGACGTACAGCCAGAACCGCCCCGCCCCCAGCCTGGGATAGTCCAAAAACGGATAGGGGTACAGTTGGCCGGTGCGTCCGATAGGCTTGCCGGTCCCGGCCCGCAGCATGGCAAAGGCAAAATACGCCAGCGGCAGCACCAGCCACCAGACGGCGTGCCCCACCGTCAGCCCTGCCTTATCCTGCCACAGCAGCCATTGCAGCACCGTCAGCCCCGGCGTAATAAAGTGTACGCAGACATTCCCGAAGGAAAAGCGCCCCTTCAGCCAGCTCTCATCGTCCCGCCGGTGGGCGGTCGGCAGCAGCACAAAGGCGTAGATCAGGTGCGTCACATAGATGCACAGCGTCATACTCAGCGCCACGCCCGGGGAACTGAGCCACCGGAACGCGCCGCAGTGGGGGTCATGCCCGCTGGCGCCCAGCGCCAGCTCATAGAGCAGTATCAGCAGATTGCTCAGGTGTGTGTAGTACATGAAAAAACCGGCGCGGATACAGTGCTTCTCCGGCAGCCACGCCTTTTTGTACAGTCCGATGGCGGTGACCAGCACGATCACCAGCGCCGACAGCCGCAGCACAGTCATCCCTCCCGCAGCGCCTTCAGCAGGGCGATCTCCCGGGCGTAGCCCGGCAGCTCGTTGGGCGTCTCCAGCACGAAGGGCAGCCCCTGCAGCGCCGGATGGCGCACCACCCGGCCCAGCGCCTCCGCACCCAGGCAGCCCTCGCCGATGCGGGCATGGCGATCCTTGTGAGCGCCCCGCGGGTTCAGACTGTCGTTGATGTGTACCGCCTTCAGCCGCCCCAGACCGATGATCCGGTCGAACTCCGTCAGCACCCCGTCCAAGTCGTCCGCGATGTCGTACCCTGCATCGGACACATGGCAGGTGTCCAGACACACCCCCAGCTTATCCGACAGTGCCACCCGGTCGATGATCTCCCGCAGCTCCTCGAACCGGCTGCCCACCTCACTGCCCTTGCCGGACATGGTCTCCAGCAGGACGGTGGTGCGGAGGCCCGGCGTAAGGATGGCGTTCAGCGTCTCCGCGATCTGGGCAATACCCGTCTCCATACCCTGCCCGGTGTGGCTGCCGGGATGGAAGTTGTACACGTTCCCCGGCAGGTGCTCCATCCGCTTCAGGTCGTCCGCAAGCGTCATGCGGGCAAACTCCCGGGTGTGCTCATCCCTGGAGCAGGGATTGATGGTATACGGCGCGTGGGCCACCAGCGTGCCGAATTCGTTTTCCGCCGCCAGCGCCAGAAACGCCGCCACATCCGCCGGGTCGATGGCCTTGGCCTTGCTGCCCCGTGGATTGCGGGTGAAAAATTGAAACGTGTTGGCCCCGATGGACAGGGCCGTCCTGCCCATGGCCAAAAAGCCGTCTGAGGCGGACAGATGACACCCGATATAGAACATGGCCTTCACTCCCTTCACAGCCGCAGGGTGGACACATCAGCCCTGCCGTTTTCGATGGTCAGCACGCCGCAGGTGGGGTGCAGTGGATCCCCTGCCGCGCCGGGGTTCAGCGTCAGCAGTGAGCCGTCGTTGTCCACCAGCGGCACATGGGTATGTCCGAACAGCAGCACCTGTGCACCGTACTCCTTCGCCGCGTACATGGCGGCCATAGGCGAACGCTTCACGTTCCGCGTGTGCCCGTGCAGCGCAAAGATCCGCACGCCGCCGATCTCCAGCAGCCGTTCCGGCTGGTCGCAGCTGCCCCAATCACAGTTGCCCGGCACGCCCTCCATGGGCAGCGCCGGGAACCGCGCCCGCAGGGCCGTCAGGTCCCGCTGGCAGTCCCCCAGGTGCAGCACCCGGTCCGGCGCTGTCAGCTCCACCGCGCGGGCCATATTATCCACATTCCCATGGGAATCGGAAAGTACCAGAATTCTCATAATTGCCTCACAAATGTATCCTATTTGTGACGTATTATACCACGTCCACCTTGCAAACTCAACGCCTTTGCGGTATCATAAAAGCAACAAAAGTTCGGAGTCCTGCAAACAAAAGTCAATAGAAAAAACGAAAAAAGTCCCGCAAAGTTTACGAGACCGAAAATGGGCATAACAAAACAGGCTGGAGAAAAAT